>Ga0209645_1000474_pt1 | contig 20582 bp, 6 predicted proteins | sample ETNvirenome_6_30_FD_184070 | JGI IMG/M metagenome (GOLD analysis project Ga0209645, IMG submission 184070) | Marine viral communities from the Pacific Ocean - ETNP_6_30 (SPAdes) (version 2) | ecosystem: Environmental > Aquatic > Marine > Oceanic | place: Pacific Ocean | collected 2013-06-19
GTTGCCCCTTGTGTGTAATTTGGTAACCAAATATTTTGGATTGGGGTCGTGTCTGTTCTAGATCCGCTATACTTTGATATTTTGTACATAACAGTTTCGCTATGTGCAGGAGCACCGTCTTCAAAAGATTCTTTATACAGTCTTCCGCCAATCACATCTAGTGCTCTAGAAAAGCTACCGTTAGCAGTGCTTTGAATACCAGCAGGACCACTACTTTGATCAGCAAGTTGAGTTGTTGAATTCACAAAGTTACTTATATTCGTAGCTTGAATTGTTGTTGGCAAATTACCATTGACAGGATCTTCAGATAGGGTAATTGCTAATCCACTCTCACCTAAGCCATATCCATATACAGATGGATCAAGAACATAGTCAATAAAAAGTTTATTTTCTAGGCTAAAGGATGTTTCTGGTGACGGGAACTTCGTACCAAAATTAGAACTCCAATAAGTTATTGCAGACACGAACGAGGCGTTATCTGGACCAAAATCAGCTCTGCCCATCTCTGGTGTTGCCAAAACTACGATGTCTTCAGAAGTGTTAGAATCATAGAAGGTCAAAGAACTGGCTGCATACTCTGGACCTTCTAGTGGAGGTGCAGGGTCCAAATAATTTCTATCAAAGACAGAAGCCAAGTGAGATCCCAAAGTGGGCACTAGGTTATTTGAAACAAGCTCCTCGGCAACTGTGGGGTACGAGACCAAAGTAGATGCATCCTTCAGAGGATTTGACATCTCAGATAGGATAACAGTTTTAGAGTAGAAAGGTATCTTGTTTTGAATTGGTAAAAGGTTGGTAGATTCTTCTGTTACAATTAAAGAACCAACATAAGAAAATATTATATTCTTTGCTTTTTCTTCCGATATTGCTGTCTCGGCACCCGTTAGGTTACTATAAGCATTTGCCCATGACTTGAAGTAGTTCAAATATTTTATGCTAGTAGATCTGTCCAGATCAGATAGAACAAAGTCTTCTAAGCTAGAGAACTCTAGTATATCTGACTCTAAATATGACTCAGATAACAAGCCCTGCTCTGTTATAAGAGTAGGGTCTAGCCTTCCATACAATAACGTATGATCTTTGTTATCTTCATAAACATCATAAGAAAGGATGTTGCTTGTGATAAGCAAATTCAGTAAATTGTTTGAAGCAAATATATTTGGTATTGTTGTTAGATCTGGGTTTGGGTTTCCGGGGACATCAGGAATCAAAAAAGGCAGATCATCGTTTGTTCTTTCTAGTAGATTAATATTGTAATGATTTGGAAGAACATTCTCACTCAAATTATCTGATATCTGTTCATACTGCTCTACCAGATAATTGTAAGTTGCGCTAGTGCCCACTTCTGAAGATGTTTGAGTTTCTGTCTCAAACGTCCTATCAAAGTAAAACCCTCCATCTAGTGGGTTTTGAAAAATATTCTCTACACTTTCCCTAAAAGACGATAAGCTGGTGTAATTCTGGGTGTCTGCTGTTACTCTAATCAGAAGATTAGCTCTACCGGTCGTAGCGTCTTTAGTCAATCCGTACTCGTCTGTTAGCGTGGCAGGGTTACCGGATGATGTTGATTGATCTTTTCTGACTACACTAAGTGTCTTTCCTTCATATTCAATTTGAGTTGGAGCAGGAGCAGTACCAACTGTAAGTGGCTGGTCTAGCTTTTTGACCATGGGATTCCACAAAGAAATACCGGTAGGGTCAACAATGTAGTGTTGTCCCATCGCTTTTCTAAAATTATCCCTTATTGTAACTGGAAATACATCAGGGCTTATATACTTCTTAGTAGCCACTTGTTCCTCCGCTTGTTGTAGTAAAGTTTAGTGCTGAATCTACAGCAGGACCTTCTCTCGTCTCTGGAGCAATCCTTCTTCTTATAAAGTAAGACTCTTGTTGCTCAGTTGAAGAAACAGGTACTCCACTAACTAGTGTCTCCTCTGCCTGAACAGCCACAGGGTCTTTTGGAATCTCATCTACAACTGTTTGACCAAAATCTGGCTCTGTATCTATAGATGGCGGCTCCTCTTCATTTACTGGAACAACTAAGCTGGTTCTTTCCGGTACGCACTCTCCATCGACATATATCCAACCATCAGGACAAGCAGGCTCCGTTGGTATAGGCTTGGGCTCCAAAGAAGGCTCATCCGTAGGAACAGGATCCTTGTCCTCACAATCTATGACCACAGGGATAACGAGAGGCTCTACACCTGCAGGGACTTCGTCCTCGACAATCCCAACAACTGGATATAAATTACCGTCATCGCCTACGACAAACTCACCTCCATCAACTACTATAGACAGGGACTGCAAAGGCGTAGGTTCTATTGTAGCTGTCTCTCCCCCCGGTATAATCACGCCTACAGCATCAACTGCTAAGCCACCTGAATCTGTAATTACATATGGAACTGCTTCGCTAGTTACTGGTAGCTTCTCTGTCTTGATAGGATTTAGATCTTCATCAAAGCCACTAACATACTCTACTTTTGCGGTTGTTTCATCTATAATTTGAGTTTGTAAAGATGCACTCTGACTACTTGAGGCTCTTGCCTGTTGAGTCAGTTTCGCATACCTTGCCTGAAGAGAATCAGCTGATCTAATACTTTGTGAGTATTTTTCTAGCTCTTTTCCATCTAGCAATGCAGCTGTCTCAAAAAATTCTTCCTCAGGAGATGCTACAAAGGATCCTCCCTCTTTTCTCTCTTCTTGTACATCTGAAGGTTTTTCGCTTTGCTTAACCGATACATTGTCTTCCTCGCCAAAGTATTTTGTTGCTTGGTTCTTTTGTGCCTTTGGCTTCTTTCTTCTTTTGATGTTTACACCAAGCTCAGACAAATTAGCCAGTGACGACTGTGTTTTGCTAAAATTAGAAAACATCTTTCTTCTTCTTAGAACTCTCAGTATTTTCCTTAAAGACTTTGAGTCCCTAAAATTGACCGCTATTTCCTCATCATCTGTTTCTACAGTGGTGGGGGTAATTGAAGAAAAATACTTTTTCCTAAATCCAGATAGAGCAGGGTTTGTTACATCACGTTCGTTTCGTCCCACTACACTTGGAAAAAACTTACTAGCTTCGGCGTTGAACCTAGAGATGAGAACATTTCTTCGAACAATTGGAAGTGTTCCCTCTGACCTATTGGAAATGCCTTTAAAATAATTTATGTAATATTTTCTGTCTCGCAATTCACCAGCATCTATAATATTATTATTAAATCTATTTTGTATTTGTACTTCAATAGATGTATTTGATTGTCTTCTTCCGCCTGCTGCTCTAGAAGTATTTTCTTTTCTACTTGGCTCAGACGGCTGAAGTTTTGCTATAAGATCATCAATTAACTTGATAAACTTTTCAACACCCTTTAGTGTTTTAGAAGATGGCAATAGAGATTTTTGAAGTTCTCTTTTTATTCTCTTTGGAACATTTCTGCCCAGCAAGGTCTCTAACACCTTGAAGTACATGTGAGCAGATGTTCTCCATGGAACAGATGTAGGCTTTGAGGAAGTACCTTTTGTCTGTAAGTCTAGATTGTATATTCTTTTGAGGTATTCTAGATACTCGTTCTTGAATTCTCCGGTAACCAGACTAAAATTATTTTGGTCCTTTGCCTCCTCATAATATGATAAAATAATCTTTCTTGCTTCTCTTAGCGCAAAGAGTTGAATCTGCATAAATTTTATAGTTGGGTCAACTACTTCAACATCTGCTCTGTAGATGTACTTGCCATTTCCAACAGAAGCTATATCGTTATCGACAAAGCTAAAGGCTCTACGCTCTCTCAGTCCTGCCAATCTAATCTCTCTAGTAGAGCCAATCAGTCTTCCTTCAATATCTTTGTTGTTTCTTTTTTCTCGATTGGTGTTAGGGGATATAAAAGATCTGCCTTCTCGGGAAGTTGAAGTAGAAATCTTTTGTACCTTTATGTCGAGTGGATCTGTGATTTCTTCTCTCACTATTGAAAGAGTTTTCACATCCATAAGTGATCTAAGTCTTGAAAAATTCTTTCTAACAATTAAAGAATTAAATTCTGCATTTTGTTTTAGATACTGTAAGTAATCGAATACAAAGAAGCCGCTAACAACTCCAAACTTATCAGTTGATGTAAAAAGATCGGAGCAGTATCTCCTTGGCTCGTCTGTCTGCACTTTGAAATTAAACTGTTGCTGTATCTCACTAAGATTTGAAAAAACTCTTAAATCCTTTACCTTGTTTCTGTGTTTAACGGGAGTCAATACGTTGTGCGGTCTGTTAGTGTGCCTTCTCCCTTCCATCACAACACCGTTGTGTGTATGGACCGGGCCTCTCCACAGTGTGCCGTCAGGCGAATAGAAAGCGTAACTTTCATCTACAATTCTGTTATTATCAATAACTCTTCTGGAAGATATGGTCCCCATCATGCCAGAGTTTTCTAAATAAGCAAATGCTACAACTCCAACAAATTTAGAATTAACCACAAACTGCTCTTTACAAGAGATAGTACACAAAACATCTTCAAATTCAGATAGGTGCTTAACAGCGTAACTGTTGAGAGATTTTTTATCAGAAAAAGATATAATCTTTTGCTTCGCCTCTTGTCTTTCGTCAGACTTAAGTTGTTCAACATCAGTAACTGAGCCCTTAGTTAGTCTATCAAACACCCGTGCTGATGTGGCTGTGATCACTTTGATTTTGATATTAGTAGCCGCAGCTGTCCTGTACCAAAAACTATTATTTAACAAATCGTTCAAACTTAGTTTTACATTTATTTGCTTTAGTTCTTCATCTTGCATTTCTGCAGTCTTAGTTTGCTGCTTGTTGGTGCCAAACTCATTTTTTATAAAAGATGGCTCTTGTGTTTTAGATACTTGAGTGTCTTCTGACTTAGCGGAGCCATACAAATCTATTTCAACAGAATCGATGTACACGTATGGCAAAACATCACCAACGTATTTTAGCCTTATGTTACCTAAATTCGTCATCAATAAACTGTTCCCGGCTTATCCTCACAAGGGTCGTCCAAATCTGGACAAGGCTCAGAGGCTGCGTCTGTACTATAAATATCAACAAGTGAGATATTTTTACTATCTTGACATTCAATATCTATATCTAAATGAACGCCCTGCCTCTTGATCTCTGCTACCGATGAACATATCAGATCTTTGCTAACTTGATTGTCTGTCCGTAGGTAGAAATAATACTCAACATTATCGGGTGTTAATGGTGTAGTATCTTCTAATATATCACTTTGGTCTAACAAGATATCGTTTTGAACTAGGGAAGGGGTTTTTCTAAATTTAAGTCTTCTTAAAGACTCAGTAGTTTTTACCTCGTTACTTCCCTCCGGTGTAGGGTTGCCCACTAATGTCTCTGTCTTGACTTCAAAAACTTCTATATCAAACTTACCCTTTGCTATATCGGAATTAAGTTCATTTATCTCTGCCAAAATCATCTCTGGTCTTAAATTTAAGATCTCACCATTTTCAAAAGAAATTGCTAACTCTGTGTCCGATACTAATCTTCTATCGGCAATAACATTATAATCATATGATAAAGTAACATTAAGTTGTGGGATATCTAATGTTGGCACGTTAGAGCCACTGAAAACATCAGAAGAAGATACCATCTCACCTCTCAGTAGAGATATAGACCATGCAGCACACTTTTGTGTTAGTTTATCCGTGGTTCCTAAAAGATATTGTGGTCCGTGAAAGTCTCTATCAAACTTGATTTCTTTTTGAGAAACTAGATCACTATTTTGTGTGATTGGGACAAAACCCTCGATAATGTCTGGGGATCTAATAAATGAATTTATGAACACGTCTCTATCAGAAAATACGGTCTGTGTTTCAAGTTGTGGTGTTTCTTCTTGGATTCTTGGCTCAATAGAATTCTGTGTTCTCTCTGGACTCTCGTTTGGTCGACCATATTGGGATTCATACAATATATTATCATCAAAAAAAGCGTAGTACTCAGGCTTCAGCTTGCCAATAGATAATAGGTATTCTCCATGAGGCGTTAGTTGAGTGTCAAGAACTTGTTCTTTCTTATCTAAAAATTTCATTCTATAGCCTCAGATTCTACAGTAGCCTCTATTTTGACCATCTCAACTAAGGAGAAGAAGTCATAAGGCCAGTTATAACTATAATCTAGAATAGTTTTTGACCCTCCAATAGTAAATTCAAATTTGTACCTGTCATCATCAATATTGTCACCGCTCTTAGAAGCAACTTTAGAGAAGTAATTTTTAACTGCTTTTTGTTTGACCTTGAATACCATCCACTGTACTTTGCTTGGTAAACCATCCTGCCCGAATAGCTCTTGCTGCAACAGTGGGTGAGATACACTGGCTTCTTTTTTCTCTACTCGCTCAACGGAACTTGGAGGAAGGTTTTGCCACATATGAATCAAATCATCTTTGTCAAATTTATGGGTAAACTCAAATATATACATTGCAAAGGGCTTAACTGATTGATTTGTATCAAAGTCTAGGTTTGGAGGGAAAACATAGTTTTTCATTTTATTGAACATGCTTTGTACCGAATTATCTTCTGGAAGTTTATTAGCTCTTGCAAGTTTTGCGATTTCATCCGGAATAGTAAAGAATACTTTTTGCCCACCTTCTTCGACAAATGGTATAGCGACTATAGCCTCTCTAACTTCTTTAGCTTCTGCAACTTCCCCTAATCTTCTAGGATTCTGGTCGAAGCCCAATAAATCCACGAATGATCTTACACTACCACTACCATAGCGGTCAGCAGTTACATTCGGATGATTGTTGAGCCAGTCTTGTGGGATATCCGTAATCTGTAGGAATACTCCCTTATCTGGTGAACTTGGTGGCAGTCCAAACTGGTGCCACATTCCTCTCGGAACAGATTCAGAACCATAAGTTGGCAAAGTAATATTTCCTTCGATGTTGACAGCAGAATCTCCAAAGTTAAACATAGGAGTTTCCCATTTAGGTTGAATCACCATCGCAACATGATTGGCTGTCGGATCATCGCTGACCTCCAGAGCCTCTCCCGTGGTAGGGTCATATGTTACAGACTTAATTCTAACTCTACCATCAGTGATAAGGACATCACTCAAGTTAATAATATTTTCCCTTATGCCACCAGAGTTTTTATAGAAACCAGCGTTATTACCAATCGTAGCAGTGTTATCATATCTTAGATCAAAGGCACCATCAATATTGCCAAGAATTTCAGATAATGTATATTTTTTGGTTTCCGTGGCAGTGAATTGTATATCAAGCCATGCTTCACCGTGGTAGTAAGGAGGAGTTCCAACCCAATTGTATCCTAAATATGAATCAAGCATGTAACCTGACCCACCGCCATCGTGATCAGACTGTGCTAACGCATGACGTCCTGTGACCGGATGGTAGAAAGCTGACGGGCGACTATACATGGTGAAAGTCTCTCGTAAAGCTGTTTGTGCCGGGTCGTCTTGTGGCAGCTCGTAATCTGTGGTAAACTTTCTTGGATTATTCATACTTCTGTACATTCGGACCCTACCGCAGTATACATTCCCACTAATAGCATTTCCAAATCTAGGATCGCTCTCAGGAAGTGAAGTAATTGTTGTCATATTAGAGTTTCTGAGGAAGAAATCTGGGCATTCTCCAAAGAAGTTGTTTGCCATCATACGGTATAGTGGATCCCCTCTTCCATTCCAAGATGCAGTAACATCAAGAGATGTGAATGGGTGTGGGGAAGGATCATGTATTGGAACATCTGACAAATATTTCTCTGGCTCCACAGCAGCTTCAAAATCAATCATTCGGAACTTATGATTAGCCCCAGCTAGACTAGAGCTAATAGCATAATAATCATCGCCAAGAGCTTGAGTTTCAAAGCTGCTAGTCAGAACAGGGTAAGGCACTCCTATGCCACTTTTAATTGAATTGTACACTACGCCGGGAGCGAATACAGTCTCTATGAAGGGCCTAATTTTAGCATTTTCGTACTGGATGTCGCCCCCAGTAAAACTGACATACGGGATGTAAGACGCAGAAAACTGGGCTGCCATCTGGAGAGTTCTTTCTGCCGGATAAAACCCGTTATACGGCAAGAACTTCATCAATGCCTTGCAAGTCAAAGTAATATTAGAGTCTCTAGAAATCTCAGAGTGCTCGTCCTTAACAATATCAAAATATTTTAAGAAGTCAGAATTAGCATAGACATTATAAAACTGCTCGTATGAACTATCAATTGGATTCTCAGTAGATCCAGAAGCACCAAAAATAGATAGCGAGGAGCTGTTAAATGCCAAGAAGTTATTAGACATTGTTGACATGTAATACTCAATATGATCACTGATCCTGAACTCTGGAACAATCGAGTAATCTTTCCCATGAACTCTTAGTTCTTCAGCATAGTCTTGATAAGAGTCATAAGCAGGATTTGATCTATCTGTGGAGCCAGATACAAAAACACCATTCTTAATACGGCCCGCTAACTCCCCTGCTTGCCACTTGGCATTTCCATTGCCGATATCAATCTTACCAAAGATGTTATTTCCAGTCCCTACGGCATTTCCAAATTGAGATATATCCAGCCCAGAACGAGCTACAACAGATGCGCTTGTGGCCATAAAATGTTTATGTGCATATAGAGCAGAAGCCGTAAGCGATGTCTTATCGGTAGTGAAATGAGCGTAGCCACCAAAGTTCTGCAACTCTCCCGGTGGATTAGTGCCATCATTTATCGCCTTAACCGCTTGGAAATCGTATGTTTCAAAAGTTGTTCTAGTATCCAAAGCCCAAATACTATACTTACTTCTTCCTCCGAGGCTAACCTTGTCAGCCTTGTTATCGTCTCTTGTCTGCCTATCTGAATGCCAGAAGTTAATCTTATAGCCCTGTCTTTCTCTATTTCTATTGCTAAACGCATTCTTTTCTGCAGGATATATAGTTTCCTTGTATACAAAACCTTCGTACCCATCTGGGTACAGTCTCTTCATTCTGTCATATACTTGTTCACCGGACTGTCTTTCAGTTATATTATTTAACTCTAAGTTAGAGAAATATGAGATGTTATTTGTGTAACTAGATTCTATATCATATCCATCAATCTGCTGAACTATCGGCTTGTACTTGCTTATAATAGGCGATTCCCTAAACTGCTTGAACTGCCCATATCTTTGAGCAGGGAGGACTTTACCCTCTACTGTATATGATTGTTTGTCGGGAGTCTCAACAGAAACAATATGGTTTTCTCTCAAAGCTTGAGCGACAGGATGTTCTGCTCCTCTTATTTGTTTCCAAGTAGTATAGCCAAAGGTGTAACCACGATTGTAGAAAACAGCAGGGGTTATACCACTCATTGGATCGCTACCAGCAGCGCGTAATGCCTGATTAGGGCTTACTTCAACTTTGATATACGGACTATCAAATGTTCCTACATGCGTCCCAAGTGGAAATCCTAAAGTTTGTGTTGAAGAAGATACCGGGTCTCTGACTAGGATACTCAGTCTCGAAGGTGAATCAACTAGGGAAGTATTATTAGTTTCAGTATAATCACTCTGAGAGTTGAAAGTAATTGCATTTACAAACCCGGCTGATGTAGACACTTCAAAGTTTCTTGGAGCATATCCAAGCATGACTCTTCCACTTCTTCTTGAGCCGCCGAGTGCTGTAGACTCATAAGAAGCCGTTAGCCAAGAATACTGTAAATCACTTTGTGGTATAGGTCTTGTGATAAAAGCATTATCGTTAACTGTACCGGTCGCAACAGTGCCCAAGGCACCCGTAAACTCGTTGCTGTATACGATTCTTCTTGCCGTATTACGATTGACCTTATGATAGTTTGCCACTCCACGATAATCTCGATACGAAGGAGTAACACCCGGCTTAAACCCAAACTGCGACGTCGATGCAGACAGCAATGTCCTAAGTGGAATTCTAACCGGAAGGTTTCTATAATTTAATGAATTATAAACGCTGTATTGTGTGGTCGCAGAATCTAGAGCGCCATGTGCAGTTTCTGGGCCTCCGGGAGAAGAAAATCTTTCAACCATCATGTGCTCTGAGCTTGACAAGAATTCAACTTGCGTATCGACTATGCCGCTAACTTGGCTAGAAGTAATATTTGTGACAGCCACACCTTCATTTCTAATAAACTGACTGTCCCCACTAGCGCGACCAGAAACGAGCACAACCTCTCTGATATTAGAGTAGTTGCCGAGAGCCATAGATCCACTGATTTGGATATTCTCTAAGTTTACGGGTCTTTTTACTTTCACATTCCTCGAAATCAAGCTTCTAGGGTTTGTGTCTCCAAAATTAGCATTACCCGGTCCTCTAAATGTCACGCCTGTGGAATTAGAAGACAAATGGTAAGTCTCTGCTCGATTAGCTTTAGTATCACTGCCATCAGAAATGTCAGTATGGCGTGATGCAAATCCACCAACATGTTTTTCCGTAAACGGAGATTGCATTGGAGTTTCGCCACCAACAAGGTAGGATTCAAAAGAGTGGATGTTTGTTATTTGAAAATCTTCGAACCCCGAATTATACCCAGCTGAAAGGGTTCCACTTAATAGCCTAAAGGGTATGTAATTCGCACCCTTGCTATCTTCAAGCAATTGTGTAGCTTCAACAGAGAAATACTTTTTCTCCATAGGATGAAGAACGTCATTTATATCTCTAAAATTGTTTTTACGTGTAACTGTTGTTAGGTCTGCACCTGTGTAATCGCTAGAATAAAGGTTTATAAAAGCAGATGGTCTTTGAGAAGCAGGCAGGTTTGTGCCTCCATGAATGACCTTTCTCCTTATAGATGTTGTTGTTGTTAGATCTTCAGAGTCTAGAGAGATAGACATCTTGACAGGCAAAGAAGCTCGTCGCGCTTTGTCCGTCACCTTACTCCTAATAATAGCAGCACGAGTTGCATTAACTCCAGCGTCACTTGAAGAAAGGACAGGGTGGGTGGCTTCCGCGTATGCCCAATAAACACTGTTATCAGATTCTAGATTCGATACAGGTGCATGAGCAAAAGTCCAGTTAGGCATTTCTTCAGGAACAAATGTGTTAACTCCATTAGTGCCAACTTGCAGTTCCCCACGTCTCAAATCAATGGTTGGGAATTTATTATAATACTTAGATCTTTCTAGAACGTGACTCTCGATCATAGTTCTAATATCGTCAGAAGTGTTGGCGGAAGCTGGGATCAGCTGCTTCAATATGATCGACAGTGAAGAATCAATCCACCTATAAAAGTCTACATACTTGTCGAGGTCAGGTACATTCTCAACCTTTTCAAAGAATAGACTTCTTAGTTTATTAAGGTCTTTGTACTCTTGTCGGTATCTGTTTACAGGCTCACCTATTAAATTATTGAACCCTACTATAGTAGAGAACATTTTCAACATTTCTTCAGATACCGTCTGGTACATGCTCTTTTCTATCGCTACAAAATGATTGATAGTTCTGCTATCTCGGACAAATGTTTCGTCGTCAAAAGTAGCTATATTTGTCATATCATAGCTTGTCACAACTTCAGGAGGAGACTGAACAGCTGTCTGTAGATACTCGACTGCTATTGAAGCTGTTTCATTTGTTGGGAAAAAGTATCCTCTACCAGTGTACTGATTTCCTACTGACTGTCCAAAATCACCGGGGTATCTGTTTCTTTTTGCGATAGAGCCAGATGAAAAATCGTTAACTAAAAACTCACCATTTTCATCTGAGGTTGTAACATCCTCAAAGTTCCAATGCAAAGCGAGAGTTTCAATCTTAGGGATATGGTGTCCCTCAAGATCTGTATCATAAAGGAACGCACTTCTAAAAGGATCATCTAGGCCATAGGAGTCTGCGTTTTTAGCGTGTGCCACAACCTCAGAATTCTCTAAAAAAGAATTCCAATGTCTTAAGGAAGTAATTTTTGTGTCAGCCTGTTGCTGTACGGATCCTGTAAAGTTCTCTCTGTGGGCTCCTAGGTAATATCTTCTTGGGTTTGAAAGGTACCCGTTATTCGTACTACTTTGGGCTAAAGACTCTGTAATTGAAAACTGATTTTTTACAACTCCAAGCTCTACGTTACAGCCAAATAGCTCAAAAATTATGTTAGACTCACCTGCTGTGCCTGAAGATCCCGAAACTTTTTCAGCTTGATCTTTCTTGTCTAAATAGGTTTTGACCGCAAGATTCCACTTTGTATCATCATAAATATTTTGATATACACTACTTGTAACATAAATACTTTTATCCCTATTTCTTAACACGAAATATCCATCTCTAGAGTCCGTGGATGGTCTTACTAGATAGACCTGTAGGCTTCTATCAGCCGAGTCAGTAGCGTACCACCCGTAATCATCTAAGTGATTTGAAGTATTTACTCTGTGCCAACCAAAGACTGAGGAGCTTAAGAAACTGGTTGAAAAGTAATTAACATCACTTTGCTCTGGCTTCCTAGGAAACAAAACCTCGACCTCAGCTGTTGATGCATTGGACGAACAAGATAGGTACGTCACGTCAAGTGTATTTATGTTTGCACTAGAGCTTTGATGAGTAACAGTTGCACTAAATCTATTTGGTCTACTGAAGTCTGCGAACTTCTTTTTTGAAACAGAGTATCTAAAGTTGTCTCTGAGTTTGTGTGTTACATTATTGCCATACATATTGATCTTAATCAATTCATCATCTACACCATAGCAACGTATAACATTTCTAAATGATTTCTCTGTACCCTTTGATTTAAAGATATAAACAAGGTTATTGTAAATGTTTTTGTAGATTAGGTTCTTAATCTCACTGAGATCTTTTTCGTAAACGGTTGTCTCGCTTTGATCACTAAACTGCTCTAGTACAGAAGCATCCACAAATACCTCTGGAGCAAATATCCCGTTTGATTCAAGTAGACGGCTAGAGAATGGATAGGCTTTGAAACTAGAACTTACATAAGAAATATCCTTAAGTCTAGGTATTTCTGCTATCTGAGAGTGTAGCGTATCAAAGTAGGACCCAATAATCTGAGTTAGGTTTAGAATCTCTCCACCTTTTTCTTCTTCTTCCTCTATAATCCAAGACGGGAGAGTATAATATATGGAAGAATTGTTCTGATAATCATATGCTGACCCGCTATTCGAGAGCCTTTCTCTGACAGAAACCACGTCTGAGTGTGTTGCATATATAATCGGATCTGGTGTCTCAAAAATCGCGGCACTCGCAGAAACAATTGCAGAACCTGTGTTACGCGCCGTGCTACCGGGATACCCAACCCAATTTCCATTCGTGATTCTACCAGAGTAATCAAGTACTACGGCATCTGTACTAGAGTTAGAAGTGATACCTTCATTGAATTTGTAGTAGACTCCTAGTTCTGTATTTGACACATCCGTGTTTGTGCCACCGTTTATGCCTCTAAAATAGTTTTTGGCGACTTCTTCATGGGTTCTATCAACCTTCCAATATCTAAACTCATCTAAAGAAGCTGATAGCTTGGCGGCACCAGCTAGATTAATTCCATGGTAAACATTGCCCGAAGGAGCAGTTGTTAGGGCACCTATTCTAGCCCTTAGCGCACCAGTTACTTCCAGAATATTTAGTGACAAAGGGCCTAATGTCTGCTTTCTTACACCATTAACATATGCGTCAATTGTAGACTGCCCAGCATTGTTCTTGAACGTAAAAGCATAGTGTCTCCAAGTTCCATCAGATACTTGTGCCTTGGTTAGCCCGAGATCAAAGTTTACATCATGAAATCCAGTAGTACCAGACATCAAGTTGAATCTAAATGGCGCAGTATTAGGTGAAGTAGCACCAGTCAAGTAGAGGGTCAGCCTGCCATAGAAAGGGTTTTCACTACCTGTTGTTTCCCCATTCCATAGGTCAAAAATAACTTCTTTTTCAGTTAATGAGTCAATAAACTCATCTTTCTTCAACCAAAACTCAATAGTTTGGCCCCTAGTCCAGTCGAATTGCAGGTTAGACTCTCTCGTGCCCTGCTTGCCAAGCGGCAACACACCTTGTGTATCATAGATATCTGTATCGTAAATGTTTGAAGCAGAAAATTCAGAATGAATAGACTTGCCTATCATTCCATTTGATGAAGTGTGAGGTCCACCGTATAGCTCAATATACTCTAAATTATTAGAGACACCCCAGCCTAATGTCTCGCTCGCTTGTGTGCCCCAACCATCTGCGGACAGGATCACATACCCTGTTGTCTTGGGATAGTCATTATCGTAAACGTATAAATCTAAGTAAGATGAGTTATTAAAAAACTCTTGTTTCTCCGCACCAGAACCATCATACGGGAACTCGTCTCTAATTCTGTCAAACGCAGACTCATAATACTTTTTAGCAGAACCATATCTTACAAAGTTTGACGCGTCAGAGAAATCAACATTTGGTATAAATCTATTTTTATCTTTTACTACTTCTTGGATGTTCTCAAAAGACTCTGCATCTAGACCTAAAGTCGCAGGGTCTACTGATGAGAGAACCTTGTAAGATTTTCCCTTATCAAAAAGATTCTTTGTACTCATTCCTCAACCCTAAACTTAAATATCTCTGGCTGTTCCACCCAATCGTTGATTGAGTTATTGTAATATGTGAACATGACTCCGTACATGTAGCCTGCCTCAAGCATAGATATATCTAAATCAAAGTAGTTGCCCGACACATCGTAGCTCATGCCAGTGTGAAGACTACTTCCAGTTCCGTAAGGAACAACATCCAATTCGTCTATGACTCTAAACACCTTATAAGACCCACTTTCAATTGGGTAGTTCTCTATAGCAGTAGAGGCTACGTTATAAATAGTAGGAGACCAGTTCTTATGTCTTGTATATACCCTAAATCTTGCTGTTTCTTTTCTGGAGTATGTCTGCTTTAAGTTTGTTATATTTGTAACATACTTATCAGAAGGAGCTATTGAATATGAATCAAGAACCTCTGGCTTTATAGATCCTGTCTTGAATTGCACTGTTGCCTGTGTTGCATCTGCTATCGAGTCTCCGCCTTGGAACCAAACATCGTACACTGTCTCCAGTGGCGTTCCAGAAGCAGTTAGAGCAACACTAGCAGTGTAAATACCGGTTGATGAATAAGACCCTGTTACAACTTTGTTACGACCCGCAGCGGTCACATGCACGCCATCTACCACTAGTTCAAGAGCACTGCCAGAAGGCGCAGTGTCATCTGCCGAGCCAGAAAAGAAGCTAACATAGATGTTTCCTGTCCCAACGCTAGGAATATTTCTTAGCTGCCCTCTGAAGTAGTTATAAAGATAGATCTTGTTTAAATTCTCGTCTGCTGTGGCGAGAGAACTCGAATAAATAAAGTTACCTCTGTTATCTAGATCCCTAGAATCCCACCGTGCTTCTAAGACAGGACGCCTGAAAAAGAACTCTGAACTTCTTGCAAAAAACTTTTTAGTATAAAAAGATCTTTCGTCTGTTTCATGGCTTGAGGATAGCATCACACCAAAACCATAATTATTCTTTGAGCCCAACACGTTTCCGTTGCTATTCACCCACTGCTCAACCAGTGTAGTGACATCAACTTCCAAGTCTTCGGTGCCAGCACTAAAGACCTGCGTAAATGACGAAGAAGTATCAGTATCTGGGTTGCAATAATCGCCGCCTTGGTTTGTCCAAGCAGTATGGGCTTTCCTGTTTATCCAATTTGAGCCAGTTGCGCCTGCGGTTGAATCACTATATCCTTCCATATCTAATCCAAAGCCCTCTTCCCATTCTCGTGACCCATCGTCAGACCCTGTGACTGCTTTAATTTCGATAGTATAATTTTTTGGTAATGTTTGGCCATGTTTAGCATTGAACATTTTTAAATGGAAGGACATACTTCCGCTATTAGGAATTAGTCCGGCACTTCTGTCATTTGCAATCTGTGTCGTGTCAAATTCCAATATTACTCTTGAAAGTTCGCTAGATAAACCAGAAGATGAAGAGTCCTGCCCATATATGGAAAATATCTCAAGGATATCTGCTTGTCCCATATTAGAGCCCGTTCCTCTAGTTATCAGATCAGACTTAAAAGCATTTGTAATTGTGTTATCTTTTGTTGCAAAATATCTTTTAATGGCCATTATGAAATCGCTCCCTTGATGTCAGTGTCGGGGTATTTCAGTTCAAGAATAACATTTTGCGGTACAGAGATATATCTTCCGTCCACTGATGTAGCTTGATCAATGTCGAACATGACAGTTGAATAGTCTCCACTTATCTTTCTAGAGATCTTTACAAATTTTGTGTCAACTACTCCGTTTACCTTGTTTAGTGCGCTGTATATATCGGTTAGATAAAGCGGTTCTCCTATGTATGGCATAACAGAAAATAGGTTTCTTACTGCTTGGTTACAATCTGCTAAAACTTGGAATTTATTTGACTCTTCGTCAACTACTACGTTAAAATCAATACCAATATTAACTATCTTGGCATCAAGTATATCGATTGTATCACTGATCATCTTATTTCTGTTCAACCAGATCTTAACATTTTCTTTTATGGTTGTGTTTGTCGCAAGGAGTTTCCCTCTAGAGTCTTCAGAAATTATGTACAAGTTTAGGTTTCTTCTTAGAGAATCTTGATCTCTAACAACCTTACATCTCTTTACCGAGCCAAACCTTTCCGGCATCGCATAGATCAGAGCTTCGTAGTCTAGTTGCGTCACCGCTCTGTTCTGAGTTGCAAAGAAGTCTATTGTTCTTCTCTTGATTTCATCGGATGAAGGAAGACTAACGTCACCTGTAATCGGCTCATCATTGTAAGACTCTAAGGAAGAAACCACATCTGCAACTTTTGAGTTATCCAAATCAGAACGATTCGCAAACTCAATGATTGGGCTTACTATCCTTGTGATAGAGCCTGCTGCTGCATTCACATTAGCAGCTGTGTTGGTTCTATATCTAATAGTCAGAGTTGTGTTAGCAGGTGCTACACCGAACTTATCTGTGTTTAAGAGCTTATATGGATCGAAGGATGTATCAGTAATATAATCTCTACCATTTAGCTGGAGGACCACGTTCTTTGGCTCTGCAACAGAAGCAGTTCTGACTTCGCTTGGGCCACCATATCCGAACTGCAAGTAAGTGCCAGTGCCATCTCTCTCTAGAACAAATCTCCTCGGCACAATTAAGGGTCTCAATAGAGACGGTACAGTTGATTTGTTGTCACCTTTATTAATTATTTCTTTGTATACAGTATTCTGTGAAAGGTGTTCTACTTCTAGGTACTCGTTTCCTTCGCTATCAACTACTGACTCTATCTCGGATATATTGTTAGAGTCTAGCTTTATTCTCTTGAATCTCTCAAACGACCCAACAATAACAGTCTCTATCTGAAAGACACCAGATACAATCCTACCATAAGATCGTACAGCATAATGTGTAGGGAGCCCTGTAGAGGTGTCCGTCCTTGCAACGACGATTTCGTTTGAAGGGTCATCAAATCTAACTTCCTCATCTAAAAGAAAAGTATTTCCAGAAGTAGAGGACAACTGCGTACCCTTTCTTAGCATAGGTAAGTATGCCGTGTCTGGCCCTAGTCCAGACGTTGATGCAGGAACGATAACGTATATTGCAACCGTTCCAAAAGATGAAGGGTTAGATTTAAACTTATAGCCCATCTGGCGAGCTAGTCTGAGGACGTTATTATACTCGATTGCAGAATCTAAGAAAGATTCATTTACCTGATAATCTAAGTAGAATGATAAGATATCTCCAACATATGCCACAGTATCAAGCATAAGGGAGCCAAAAGATGCTTCGTTAAAATCTTTAAATGTATCGTAGTAATATCTTTTCGCGTGCTCTATCAGATCATTGCGAATGCTATCAAATTCTCTGCTTGTATACTTAATAGGGGTCTTTCGTATAGGCATATATCTTGTTACTCCCAGTCTTTAATAAATAGTAATAAAATTTAATTTATCGGTATTTCTAGAGAGTCTATAATCGCTAATTTTTTGATAACGTAGGATATCCTTAGGCTCAAAAGATTATCAGATGTAGTTGGGTCCTGATCCCCAGCGTTAAAGTCGATGCTGTCAATCTGGATATACGGCAAATACTTTAGTGCCTGTTCTCTTATTCTTGTCTCTATCTGCCCATATGTAGAAGGAATGTTATTCTCAAAGAGGTAGTTTCTTATGCCGACTCCAAACTCAGGATCCATGATTCTTTCGCCCGGACCAGTTAAGATAAGAGCTTTAAAGTTTTGTCTTGCAACGTCTCTTAAATTTTTGTTTAGAGCGTATCCATCATCAGCGTCCAAAGTTAGTGGCAATTTAGGTGAAAATCCAGACATCTTAATCCTCCTTGTCACATGGTGGCGGTCTTAACGAACTCCACTGCCACCACTTGATCCCCGGATCAGTATCGTGAGACGGTGTCATGTTGTCCACATAGACTTCCTGTGCGCTCATGTAATCTCTCTTGTCCCTATAATCGTAATTAGTATAACAAGCAGCTTCTAGAGTCTGTCGTGCCATTCTTTTAGTGTTATGGAATGAATTTCTCATCCCCTCGTTACCTCTCCATGTATTCATGCCACCAAGCTTGCCGATTCCTATCCATCTGCCACCGCCTCTCTCTCCACGAGCAGAAGCTGCGGATAGCGTCTTTGCAGCCCAACCATCTTCCACCCTTGCAAGAGATGGAACAAATGTATTTGCAACAAAGAGTGCCAGAATATCCATGTACTTGTTCATAGGGAAACAGTGCTCAAACAAGAGCTTGTACTCTGGTTTTTCAATTAGTTCACAAACTAGTGCTTGAATATATTCGTTGTAAAGCTCCGGGGTGTAGCTTTCAGTTGTAAATCGAAGCTCCGCATTTACAAGAGGGATAGCATTTTTATATAATTTACTAAATGCCTTATAAGCAAATCCATCTACATCTTCGATATCAGCCATTGCAGATTCAAACTCTGCCTTGAGTCCAACTGCTTCAGGGAAGAAAACAAGGCGAAGTCCAAAGTGTACATCATCTCCGCTCAAGATTTCTAGACCACCTACTCCCGTGTCTGCATCAAAAATATTGGCAATGTTTCCAAATTGCTTGATGCTATTTGCCGTTGGGGTATCGGATTTTGCAGTAATATATCTTTCTAGTACAAAAGGAGTATTTGAGTTTTCAAGAAGTGGAGTCAGAGTAACATCATGTGGGTGTTGCGCTGCTGTAGTCGTAGAAGATATGTTACTGAAGTAGTAGTTATTATCCGGGACATCCAAAGGCCCTTCTTCAAAAGCAGAGATTGCTCCACGAACAATTTCAGGTCTTTTTAGAATAATATTATTTATATCTTTGTAGAGAGGATCAACGTAATTGGCAAATATGTCCTTTGTACGAGAGTATTCTTCTATAATATATCTCTTCAATATAACTTTACACTTATCGATTACAGGCGATTCAATACTAAATATATTTCCACTGGAGGGGTTGGTAACCACGGTGCTCTCAAAGACTTTATCCCATTCTTCTTTTCTTCTCTTTGCTATCTTTCTTGCTTGAGAAGTGCCAGTCACAGAACCAGCAGAAATGAACGTCCAGTTATCATCTATGTATTGATTTATGAATTCAATTGCTTCTGCTTCTTCTGGGGTCTGATCAGTTATGATCCCATTATTAACTTTTATGCCGTAGTTTTGGACTACCTGCTCTAAGAAAAGCCACCAATAGTCTTCGAACTTGTCAACATATCTACGGCCTCGACCAGAGTCTTTCATGCCCTTTTCCATCGAGTCTACAATAAAGTCAGCGAACATCTCGCCATAGTTTATTTCATCAAGTTGCATAAAGGCCAAGACTGGCATAGCTTTCATCATCTGCTCAATCAAATATGTTCTAATCGTAGCAAATATAGTCCCTTCAATTATTCCTAGAGAGCCTCTAGAGAGGTGTCTATCAAATGGTCGTTCATAAGCTTCGCTAACACCTCTAACCTTTAATCCAGCCCTAGGATCCTCGTTTATCTTTGAAGTAAATCTAGAGCACGCCAAAGATAAGGAGTTAAACTCTGGGAAGGATACGACATCTTCTGAGTTGTCACAAGGCTTGAACTTCGGTATAATTCTTTGAGCTATCTGCATATAACCTGTGAATGAAGGGGGCTCGATATAGAAAGGTGGATTGCCTTCGGAGCCTCCGTACCTAGCCACTGCTGCTGGAATGTCCCCATTAAACTCAGTGTCATGGAAGTACCTAACTATAGGCTGTTGTGTAGGATCAAAGCCATATTCGAAGCACGGACTCTCGTCAGCAAGCGCCGAAGCAAGAAATTCTAGATACCTTTCACTTAGTTTCTCATACAGAGGCTCTAGAAGTGGTTCAATAGTGTTATCATACTGATTAACGAAGCTGTTATATATTCCGATTTGTGCGTACACCTTATCCTGAATTAAACTCTGGAATGTGGAATAAGGAGAGGAAGAACCGTTCTTATAATATTGTGACAACGAATTCTCTTTGTATGCAGCCTCAGGTTCGCCCAAAGAAGATTCAACATTTATATTTGCAATAATTTCTGAGTTGGGAGATCCAGAACCTTCCCACTTCTCTGAGAACATAACAATTCGTACCGCATGTCCATCCCAGCTATTCGTATCTTCTATAGTTGGAGGCTCTGTCCAGTATTTGTAGCTAAGGAC
>Ga0209645_1000475_pt1 | contig 20556 bp, 16 predicted proteins | sample ETNvirenome_6_30_FD_184070 | JGI IMG/M metagenome (GOLD analysis project Ga0209645, IMG submission 184070) | Marine viral communities from the Pacific Ocean - ETNP_6_30 (SPAdes) (version 2) | ecosystem: Environmental > Aquatic > Marine > Oceanic | place: Pacific Ocean | collected 2013-06-19
ACAAAAATGTCTGGTGGGGAATTTGTAATTAAAAAATCTGCTGTTAATAAAATAGGAGTAGGAACTTTAAACGCTATTAATGGATATGCTAACGGCGGCCAAGCGGGACCCGGTATGGGCGCTATGGGTATGTTGGCTTTAGGGTCAGGAGCTGCTTCAGGTATAATTGGGGCGGCAATGGCTCCTAAACCTGACAAACCGTTGCCAATGCAAAATTACGGACAAGGGAGGAGTGAGTTGGGTTACTTAGGTGGAGCTGACCCCGATGCTGGCCGTGTTGACTCTATATCTGGCAGTGGCCGTTCCGCAAACGTTTCTCTTGCTAAGGGGTTTGTTTATTACAGAAGAGATCCAGAGACTGGAAGACTGATTAGCGAAAGAGCTCGCCCAACCGAAGGTAGGTTTGAAGTTAGTGATAGACTTTCCTTAATGGGTAGATTGTCAGAGGGCGATCCTCAGACAGCTAGAATGTTTGAAAAAGAGCAAGCGATAGCAAACTATCAAAATTATGTAGCTCAAGAAAAAGCAAGCAGAAAAGCTCAAATTCAAGCCGTGAAAGATCAAAAGAAAGCTCGGACAATGGGGGCATTTATGAATGCTGCTATGTTAATAGGTGGAGCGAAGCTAATGTCAATGGGTAAGCCTGATTCTCCAGCAGCAATAGACGTGGATTTTGATCCATCAACAGGAGCAAGTAGCAGTTACCCTCTGGGTTATGGTGGTACAACTGGCTCCTTTAGCGCTACCACGGGAGCATCACACAGTTATCCGTCAAATTACCCCGGGATAGGAGGAAATAACGCTAATGGGGGGCTGGCTAAGGTAATGGGTGGAGAGTATATAATGAGCCCTCAAGCAGTCCGTACTCACGGCGTAGGCTTCATGACAGAGCTTAATCGCGGAAATGTCCCCGGTTACGCTTCTGGCGGTTTAGTGGGCGCTGGAGGTGGAGGTGGGCCAACTGTCAATAACGGCGGCAACATGACCAACAATGTTAAAATTAACGTCAATATAGATAAAAGTGGACAAGCTAAAGCGGAAACTACAGCTCAGGGGTCGTCTGGATCTGATTCAGCTAGAGAGGAAAATGAAGAGGCGCAAAACAATAGTGAACTGGGAGAAGTTTTGCAGGGGGTTGTTATTGAGGAAATAATAAAACAACAACGTCCCGGTGGATTACTTCATAAAGATAATTAATAATTTCTATTTTCCAAATTTGAGATTCTTTTTTCCATATCTATGAATTTTTTTTCTATCATTTTTATACCTTCGTTATACATAGCGTATGGATTTAGTGACTCGTGAGACAACAGAGGGATTTTTGCAATTGGTGAGAAGTCGAAAGACAGTTCACAGGGAACATTTTCTACTGAAGGCATTCCGTACTTTTTGTTTAAAATAATTACCTGTTTTTTTAAGCTAAGCAAACCTTCGGTAACTGTATCCGGTATTGGATACTGTAATTCTATCTGCGTTTTGCCATCAGAAAAGGTGGCTTTTTTTACGTCTTTTTCTAAGACTGAAGAAGATTCGGCTTCGTCGTATTCTACATCTACTGTAATAAATTCACCGGTATCATTCATTACTTTTACTGGGTTTTGGGGAGGAGCGATATATTTACCCGGTGAACTTATAGACATTTCAAGAATTTTACCTTTTGGGTCTACTTTTGTTACTGTAAATTCTGTATATTCTCCGGTTATGTTTCGCCTGTCACTTGAACATATTCCTCCTTGAGAGTAGATCAAATCTCCGGTATTGTATTTAAAATTATTGTCCTGCTTTATGTTGGAATAACTGTAAGCTTCATGTTCTGAAAAAGTAATTTCTAGAGTGTCTCCAGCTGCAATTTTGTAAGTGAAATCGCCTTTAATAGTTATGACTTTTTTTGCACCTGTAAAACTTCTTTTTATGTTTATTATTTCTGAGTTTTCTAGTTGGTAGTAGACTTGATTATTACCTATACTCAAAAACGCGCCATTTTTACATACGATTTTTCTATTTCCTATTACGTAAAGCCTGTCGGTGTTACTTTTTATTGCAGCCTCAAAAGCTTCAGGTTTCATATTAGATTATTATTCCATATCGGCTAAAACGCCAAATTTTATTTTTAATCCGCCTCCGTTTTTTAGGCGAGCACTAATGCCAAAATCTGCCTTCATCCATCTACCTGCATCATGATTAAAGTAATCGTTTGCGTCTTGGCGAATTATTACAGTAAACTGCCCTGCCTCTTTTATAACCTGATAATCAGTAGTTGCTGCTGTTGAGGGTTTACTACTGTACCAACCCTTCCTATTTCCTTTGGCGTAGCCTACCCTTCTTAGATAATCCATTTCATTTGTGTCCTCTGGTATTGGTAGATTGGTATTTATTCCTCCATCTACAGGAACAGGTGATTCAGTAGATATTGTTACGCTATATTTATTTGGACTAATTGTTGACAACTCGTCTTCTAGTGGGACGTTTAATATTATAATCCGCCTTTGACTTAAACTAAAAGCAGTCTGATAACCCTGAGAAACACTCGGTCCAAGCCCTCTTAGCCATGCGCTGCTGCCTTCATTATAACTGGCCCGTTTTGACACGGCGTACATAGATATTCCTTGAAAATCTACATTCCCTTTACCAAAAGCGGCGTCCATTTGCATCGAGTAATATCTGGCTGAGGCTTCTAAAGTATCGGTATTACTATCAATTATATTAAATGCGTTTGTGGAAGAAACCGCTTCTTCAAAAGTTATTTCAGGAGCAGTTCCAATACCATAAGCAGCATGGTCAAAACAGAGTATTTTGGATTCCCTGTCCCGTCGGCCAACCGTTATTTCGCCCCAAGCTTGATATCCCAAAGACGTATTATAGGCTGAGTTGGCATTAAACTCTCCCATCCTAAAAGACGACCCTAATTCGTTTAAGAAGGCGGTATCTTGGGTGCTGGTAACATTTGTAATTGTAAATGGAACGTCTTTTTTGGGTAATGTGGAGAAATTTAAACTAGTGTCTCTGAAAATTCTTTCTATTTGAAATGTTTCATTATTAATTACTGCCGTTTCCATTCTTGGGGCCTCGTTATCATTTACGTTAAAAGCTTTATTTAACGACAACGAGTCAAAAAAAGCCATGCTCAATTGTATATTAGTTACCTCAGGTCTTAGTATCATTGGAAACGGCATTTCGAAACCATCTATTCCGTCGTTGTCCCCAAATATAAAAGCATCACGATAAACTATAAAGTTTCCATCTTTTTCTGTGGTTACGACTCCGTCAAAGGCTGAGCCTACTACCTCACCGTTACTGAGCGTTTTATTAGTAACCTCACTTGCTCTACCGTTCTCTACATTTTTATCAGATAGCAGTAAGTAACTGTTGTTAGCTTGTTCTGCAATATCTATTTCAAAGTGTGGTGCTAAATTTGTGAATTTAGTGTTGTTTTGAAGAACGTTGCCCTCACTGTCTTCTTCAATAGCTACCGAGCTATTACCCGTTGTATAGTAAATGACAGCCCCTTGCGCGTCGTTAAAAAATTTGTCAATTTCCTCGTCACTTAGTAAAACTTTACCTTTGTCGTTTTGGACCTCTTCAAAAGTAAAAGCAAGCTTGCCTTCAGGCATTAATCTGACTGAAGCTTTGTAGGGGTAATTTAAGGTAGCGGCCTGTTCCATACTTAAGTACCGCGGACTAAAACCTTTAGGACTGTCTTCTTGGGCAAAAAATAAACCACTAGGGGAAGCAATTTGTACCCCTAATATATCATACCCATTGTTGAATAATTTTTCATCATAAGACTCTTGATTTTTATTTGGGTCTGTTCCCTGAATAATAGTATTTGAGTAAACGGTATTATTGGAGCTAGTTCTACCAAATGAATCTTGAACTTCTACAACCACATCAAATTCCCTTAATGGGTACATTGGTGAGTTTTGGATCACAAATCCACTGGCATCGCATTTAAAATACTCTTTAACTACCTTGCCGTCTTGTCCAACAATTTGATGTTTGCCTATTTGCCTATTGTTTAGTTGGTCTCCATTGTAGGTCTGACCCGCGCCGGCTATGTCGTCAATTATAGCTGGAGTGTTGTAATTTTCATTAAAGGTAAAAGACGGAATAGTAGAGTCTGAGCTATAGCCAGTAAATTCAAAATAAATATTATTAGAGGGAATATTTGAGCTTGATGGTTCTCTAATAGTGAGTCTGTATTGAACATCTTGTACTTGAGTAAAGTCCAATTCATATCTTCCGAAACTGCTCTCTTCGTCTTCTGGCCTGTTAAATACAGGGTCTTGGCTGCCCAACGTCCATTCAAAAACTGGCTCTGTGTTGTCTAGTGAGTATAGTAAAGTATCCCCGGCGCTGCTAGTTTGAATGGGTATATCGTTTTCATCTCTGGTTGTTAAACTGCTAATAGAGTACGCCTCAACCGGGGAAATTAATTTTTGCTGAGCCTCTTCGGATAAGGTAATGCCCCTTAAAAGACCATAACCCACAATACCTTGTTCAGAAATGGGGTAAACAACAATATAAAAAGGCATGATGTTGTTATTATTGTCCCTAGGTATGGATCCAACTAATGACTCTATTTCAATTTTAGTTTTTTCGTTATTAAAAAACTGAGTATTCTCTGACGTTACTAACGCGAACTCATTTTCCTTCATTGAGTCGTAGTAATCGGGGGAAACTAGATAGGTTACTGACTTTTCTTTAGAGCTTTGGGTTTGAGTATTAACTACAGGAACAATTCTTGGGTCATTTGCTGCAGCCCAATCGTTGGTTATTTGTGGGTCCCCAGTTGACACAATACTAAAAGAATAACTAATTTTATTTATATCTCTACTTTCCCCATAATTTATACCCACCGTTCCGTCATCGTTAGCAATATTTAAATTGTTTTTAAATCCAGCTACGCTAAACTCACTTTTTAAGGTAACGTAATTTTCTTTAATAACACCGTTAATAGAAGGCTTATCTTCCTGAACTAGCAGTATATTATTATTTCTTTCATTCTCGCTGGCGCTAGGTTTTGGGTTTTGTTGTGGATAATTAGAAGTCCAAGTATTTAAATTACTAGTTCCTCCCGCATTGTTGGGTATAGGGAAGTACATTTGCAAGTTTGCTGTCTTGGAAAAGCTGGTTCCAACTTCGTCTACCTCTGTATATTTACCAGTTGAATAAGAAAGGCCTTGAATATTATAGCTTTTATTTTCTTCTTCTTTAATGTTAATAATTCTATATGAAGAAAAGCTATTATTTATGAATTTTGGATCGTCTTCAAAAAGTGGCTCTATTGACCAAATTAAATTTTGTCCAGAGTAATAATTACCCGAGTATGGTACTGCTTGGCTTTCATTTTCTACAGAGTTGTTTGAGTATCCAGTTATAACATAATCCCCGAAATTCAGTTGGTTGCCCGTGTACGTCCCAACGTTCCCCTTTGCCATCGCCTCCCCATTATAGTTAAAAGTATTCTCGACAGCCATACCGCTATTAAAAAATATCCGAGTGCAAACCGCTGAGTTTTCATCCCTTAGATTTGACCTGAACGCCCCGGGTCCTCCAGTGATATTTATAACATCAGAACCGTTAAAAGCCAAATTTTGTACTTGAGTTCTTCTTACTCCCGGTAATTCATTGCTTGTTTCAATTGTGCCGGAATAATAGTCATAAGTTGGAGCGAGTAATGAAAATTTATATTTCGTATCGGGATCTAAAGTTATAGCTTGATCAAGTATAATACTGTTTACGTTTTGCCTTTGTGTCGCGTTAAGTGCTGTGTCGTCTGTCGGAGCACCTGCGACAACTGTTCGTCCTTTAATGACAGAATTTGTTCTACCGCTATGCTTTAACTTATTTCTGAAATTGTCATATATAGTGATTACGTCTCCGGGTCTCAGATAAGCGCCCTCTAACCCAGCACCAAAAGACACGGTTTCAGTTTCTTGGTACTCGCTGGCCAGAATCCACTTAGCGAATCTTCTCGCCTGACCCCTGCTTGTACAGCCTAAAGCTGTAGTTTCTATTTCTCTTATACCATATCTTCTTACAGCTTCTTCGTCCTCCAAATATTCCACCGCAGGCTTGTAAGTGTTTCTTTTGTCGTTATACCTTACAATAGCTACGCTATGTCGCGCTTTTTTAGAGGAGCTCGAGTAAGTGAAGTTGGAGTCGATTACGTTAGAGTTGTTAAAATGAAAAACAGGATTTTTTAATTTATCTTGAGAGGAAAAAATACTTCCATTTGTGTAGTATGAAATACCTCTAAATATAGAGGATAAGTCATTTAAAACTTTAAATGCTTCTTCGCGGGACCTAATTATGTAATTGATGGTAAACCTCGGTTCAAACCCTCCGTAAGTATCATCTACTAATTCATCGCAGTACTTCGCTATTTCATATAAAGCCCACTTGTCTATTTGACCTTCCGTAATGTATTCACCGAGTCCATAACGAGGATTCGTAACTAAATCATAGAAACACCAAGCTGGATTATCAGTCCAAATTAATTCTTCAGCAAAATTTCCATCCCATTCTTCATTAGTGTTCTCACTCTTGCGTTGAAAAGTAAAACCATCATCACTTTGGTTTAAGCTAGTACTTGTGTTTGTTTTATTGCCTAGAGCTACCCCTTTGTAATAATTGCTAGCGGAAGCGGAGCTATCTCCATAACTTTTTATGAACGGGTTGTAGTTGTTAGGAACTTTTACCTTAAGTAAGTGTGTATCATATGCCCTAGATGGTATTCTCTGAAACGATCTAGCGTCAAAAATTGAGTAGACCATTGACGAATAAGGATAGGTCAACTTTGTTCCGTATACTTCTACAATTGAATCGACAAAACTTTGGTTCCTTAAAAACGAAGTTAAGGATTCAGGGGTAGTTCTTACTATTCTAATTTCCCAGCCTTCGAAACCTACCTTATCCTGAAAGCCTTTATCTGAAAAATCTAAAGTGGTAGCTCTAATATACCCAGAGTCTATTTTACCCTGTACTCTTTCTTTTTTACCTAAACGCCAACCTTCTGAAACAAGGTTAGATCTGGTAACGTTTTCAGAGTCTTTACTATCGAATCTGTCGTTAAAAATAGGTTTGTAAAAAATACTATATTCAATACTTCTAGCTTTTTGATCCCCGTATCCAGTCGCTGGTACCCCTTTTTTATAAGTTTTAGCTCCAAATTGTAGACTTTCTTGTAGAGCGGTTACTTTTATGTTTACAATTAGTTTGTTGCATTCTTTGTTTAAAATACGGTAAGTTTTTGCATATTTGTCTATAGGGCCTTTTGGTTTTGCGTATACAGTATTAGTGGGGGTATCACTTCCCCCTTTTACTTCTGGACCAAAAAGTCTCTCTCCGATACTTCTGTTTATAGACAAGTCCATAATGTCAGAAGTAGGAATAGATCCTAGTTGGGGCAAGTTCGGATTTATTTTAGGTACGGATCCAGTAGGTTTTCCTACTGAGTAGTCGACGTTTATATCTGCAAAGTTATAGAACCCGTTAGAGTCTACTAGTGGAACTTCATTCCAATAAATTGACTGTAAGAAACCTAGCTCATTTGTTTCGCCGGCTGTGCCTGTCGCTTTATAGTGATTAAAAACAGCTTTTTTATATCCGGAGATATTATCATTTCTTACAAAAGAATAATTCCCGCTTGTAATCCCTTCTATTGGCCCTTCAGATAATAAGTCTACTGTTTCGGCGTAAGATCTAGATACTACATATTCTCCTGCTTCATTTTTTACAGCACTAACGTCAGTAACCGTAGGTCTTGCTTTTGCTTGCTTTTTCTTTTTGTGAAAAATACCAAACATGATAGGGGTTCCGTCTGCAGCTGTTGGTTGGTCGAGCCCAACTACCACAAGGTAAAGAACGCACCCCCAAAAAAACCAGTCCGAATTTAGGACGTCTATTATTTTTTCTATTTTTTTATTCATTCCAATCTTGAACTCTTATAGGTATTCTAGGGTTAAAGTTGTATTTTAAACCATCTGACGCTGACCCCCACGAACTCTTAGGTACAACATCTGCATCTACGTCAATAGTATCACTAGCACTTTGAATAACGTGGCTTCCTATCAGTAGTCTTCCATAACCAACAAAAACAGGACCACCTTCTCTTATGGTGTTTTCGGGACCGTTAAATAAATACGACTTTGCGCCGCCTTGTTCTATTTCATTAAAATCGCCAAATTTTGGCATCGGCGTAAGAAGATTAGTTATGCCTGCGGCAACCAAACCAACACCACCCATTACCAAAGCCCCAGCCATCATACCGCCTTTTCCAGCCATTAAGGCTCCAAAGCCTCCGGCCATTCCCACACCCGAGGCAATTAAAGCCACACCTATTACAATCGTGATAATGTCATTCGCCCCCTCTAACACTGGTACGATATCTATAGTTTTTATATTATCGCTTTGTAAAACAAGTTCAGAGGACATGACTCCGTCAAAAGTGTTTGGATCCTTTCCGTCCTCTACATTAAAATCTTTTTCATTTACAAGAACCCTATATTTAATATCTTTTTTATCGTTTTCTAATAGAAAATTGTAAAGTTGATGAGTTTTACATTCAACAGCTCTAATTGCTTCTCCTACGCTTTTTACCGCTAGGTTCCATTCAGATCTTCCTAGTTGTTCAGCTAAGACTCCGTGAAATTTTATTTTAGATAAACTGCTCATGTCTGTAAATTGTGCTTATTTTATTTTTTCTTCTCTCTGAGAGAGCTTCTATTGTGACAAATTTATTGCGTGGCCTGTGGATTATTGTGTTGTTGCCGAGATAAATTCCTACATGATTTGCAGTCTTGCCCTTTAACATTTCAAATAATAAAATATCATATTTTTTAAATTCTGCTGAAACTGGAATCTTTTTTACGTCCTTGTTAAGCGCCGCTATCTCTTCAGAGAGGTTTGGTTTTTCTTGATGCCAGTCATCGCTTCTAGAGTAGTCCGAATCTTTTAAGTTTATTCCTATTCTTTTGTAGTATTTTTGCACAAAAGTATAACAGTCAGATACTCCTATTTTAAATTCGCTGTAGTCTATAAAAGTTTTGTTTTTTCTAGGGTCATAAAAAGTAAAATTATCATTTTTAACATTATACATTATGTAATTTAACAAATGTCCGTTGCTGTTTATTAAGTCGTAAGGAGAAAAAGACTCCTCTCCCTCGGGATGAGAGTGATAGATTGCCTTAATTTGATATGATTTTGATATTTTTAAGTAATCTTTCGGAGAAATAGAGAAATGTTTTTTAGGGAATTGAGAAAAATTTTTACATCTTAAAGCTTTATTTTCAGCTCTATAATCTACTACAAAGCCACAGCATTCATCTGGATAAGACTCTAAAGCGTGATTTTTGATAATACTTTTTACTGTTTCGCTAAGTTTCATTTGATTAACCCATTCCTCTTGATATTGAATTGGCCGCAGGGAATCCTCCGAAAGGAAGGTTTCCTATTGCAATTTCACACCCTCCTTTATTAGTAGATTTTCTATTCCTCCCTCCCCACCTTAACCTACATCCAGTTAGGCTTTTAGAGCATTCGTCTGCCACCCAGAAATCAGTGTTAGGTGGAGCTATATTTTCCTCACCTCCGAATCCCATACTCCTTTTGCACACATAATAATATTTTACTCCCTTTTTTTCTATATAAACATAGTTTCCAGCCCTGTAGCCCATATCTCCTAGGCTTGGGTCATTTGGATCATTTTTTTGTTTATAGTCCTGTTTATACTCCCCAATGTCGGTAAAATCATAGCCAGTATTGTCTACATTTCTTTGTGACTCCGTAATGATATCATCGTCTGCATCTGTAGCTACAGGGGGCGCTGCTTTTAACATTCCACACGCGTTTAATTTAGTTGAGCTGCTGGCGGTGTCGCTAATGCTAGGTATTATTCCATTATTTTTAAGAGTTTTTAACGATGCTTTTTTAAGTATTGGGATTGGGTTGTTTTCAGAAGTGGTTTCACTCGTATATTGATCTAGTTCAGTTGATGACGGTGCTTGATACCAGCAGCCTATACCTCTATATTGCCAGACGCACTTATTAGATAAAATCATCCTTTTGGGAAGTTTCGTGCCTTCTAGATCTAAGACTGAAGATAATTGATATACTAAGTTAATTTTGTTTTCTGTTTGCTTTCTTTCGATATAGTAAACATCATCAGGTAGATAAGCGTATGGGTCAGGCTCATAACCTTGTGGTAAAAAAGAGCTGTCTCTTCCGATCTTAGACTCTCTTACGGTGCCAAAATTTATTAAATCTAAATACTTAGCAAAGGTCCTTTTTCTTGTAACTTTTGCCCCTATGATGTCACCTATTTTTCTTATCTCGTATTTTAGTAAAGCAAGTTGATCTGCTCCGGTCTCGCTATTTGATGCAATTGATAGGCTGGGGGTGGGTAATGCTCCCTTGGTGGTAACCTCAAACCCAGTGGCTTGGATGGGGACGGGCCAGTATTTTTTTCCTTGCCATACGATAAAGGAGTTGAAAATTTTAGTATTGTTGTGAAACCTTAAAATTCCATCGCTAAAAGTTCCGTTACCTTGAGTTATTCCTTGATCTAATGCATCGGCGTTAAGATTTATATTGTTCTCTCTGAGTATTTCAGAAATATCTATTTCAAACATCGTTACTAACGCAGAAGGGGTAAGATTCGACAGCTCTGCATTTAAGGATTTTATAGAATTCCTAGCTTGAGATGGAGTTTGTTGGTAATCTGGCATTTTTAGTTATTTGTTTCTATGAAAGTCGCCCTTACCGAATGGTTGCCATGAAAAACAAAATTTGTAGCAAATTCTTGACAATAAAATCTTTTTTTATAATTACCATCTAAATAAATTGGTGGTAAATGCCTTATCACAAAGCTTTCTGTACCTTTTCTGGCTTTCAAAAAATGGGTGATGGCTCTAGCTTCTAAGTCTCCTCTCATTTCAAATGATGCGCTAAAATTTATAAAATTATTATGAATTCCGTCTTGAATTCTTTGCTCGTAACCGTTGCCGAAAACTACAGTATTGACTTTAGGGCGGCTGTTTACAGTTGCATTATATGACGGAACCCATATAAATTCTGGAATTTGTTGAACTCCTTTAATGTCTGTAGTTCCTGTGTTTTTAGTGAGTCCTCCCCATGAACTCGAGTCAGAAACACTTGTGCCGGCGTCAAGGTCTTTCAAAGCGTAGTAATATTTTATCGCTTTAGGCGTATTTGTACTGCTGGAAGGAAAATCTTCGTTAACAAAAACTATAGCGTTTTTTACATAGGTATCCGTGTTCCTGTAGGGGGGTACATTGTATATACTATTATTAGCCATTTCTCCTTAATCCTTTATTATTATAATACACTGAAAAAAGAGTGTAAAATAAAGATAAAGTAATGTTAGGTAGAATTACAAGGGAAGCTGAAAAGCTCACAATCAATGGTACCGGAATTGAAGGGGTGCAGTCTTTATCGGCTTCTTACAACTCTGTAGCCAAACCCGTGGTAAACTTAGGTATAAATCCAGAAAGTTTGGGGTATGGGAACACCGCTTTTCAGTATTACCCTGAGGGTCCTCAGGAAGCGAATTTGCAGTTAAATACGTTAATGACTCATTTTTTACCGATTCCTGATGATTTTTCTAACTGGTCGTCGAGGGATCCTATGCAAAATTTCACTGGGGCGTTGCCTTTTAGTGGTATAGTTGATCATGGGGACAAAAAATTCTATTTTACTGAAGGATATTTAGAGACGTATTCGGCTGCCTGTTCCATTGGGGAAATCCCACAAAGCTCAACAAGCTCAGTAATATATGGAAATTTTGGAACTGGAGCTAAATTTGATTCTTGGAGTGAGTATGATGCGGGTGCGACGTATCCCTCGCTCCATGTGGCCAGCTACGGCTCAATGGAGATCAATCTAGACACTTTTACCACAAATAGAGTAAACTCTTTTAATGTAAATATAGCTACCCCTCGCCTACCTTTTTACAAAATAGGTTTAGATGAACCAGATGGAGTCATTGCGGGAACACCAATTGAGGTAAATGTTAACTTTCAAATAGAGCCTGATGATTATGAAATAAAAAATATGCGCCTGAGTCCCGGTGAAACAGTTTTCAAAAATACAATAATAACTTTGAAAGAAAACAATACTCACAATATATTACTTAGGTACTCTTTTGAAAATATGTTGTTGACCTCAGAATCCTTTAACGGCACCAGCAGTTCAAATGCGACAATTGATTTTAATCTAAGATCTTTCATTTTAAGGTAAAAATAGTGTAATATCAAAAAAGGTTATGGCAAGAATATTTTACGATAAGGCTCCGGTTGAAATTCAGGTAGGTAACTACAGAGAAACTCTGATAGCGACTGACTGTAGCATAAACTTTAACAACTCTCAGGCTCCTATATATTCAGTCGGTAAAAAGGGTCCAATAGGACAATTCCCGTCAGCTGCTCGTGCTGGAGACATTTCGTTTAACTTTTTAACTACCATAACAGGAAATTTTGATGCAATAGTAGGTGTTGGAACCGCTACACAAGGGAACATAATCAATTATCTAGCCGATCACGTTAAGAACTCAGCAGACTCAGAGGCTAGCGGGGTTGTTGTAAAATGCGCAGGAGTTAGTGGTATTGGTTTTCTTAATTCGTATAGTTTTAATACTACAGCTAACAGTATTTCTTCTTCTAGCGCAGCATTCACTCTTTTTGGATCCGGAACAGAACTGCCTGTTAGTGGAAGGTTGAGTGGAATTAGCGCTGGTGTTGGGATAGGGGGTACTGAAGCTAGCACTGTAACAACTGGTATTGCTCATGGTAGGTTTACAACGATGCCACCCAATTTAAGGACATCAATATACGATGGAACAGCTGCTCCAAAAACGCAAACAGCAACTATTTATAGCGCAGATTATTCAATTAGTTTTAACCACACCCCAATTTACAAAATAGGTCAAGAATTTCCAACGACAACATTTTATACAAACGCTTCTGAATCTTTAAACGTTTCTGAAGACCTTTTCAACTCTGGATTAAAATTTGATGAAAGCTCCACTGACTATACCCTTGAGCTGAAAGGTTTAGCTGGGGCATCTTCAGCACCAATGTACGTTTTTATTAACGAAGCTAAACAAATTAGCACCTCAGCTAGTGTGGGGTTGGATGATATTATTAGAACTCAAAAGTCTTTAACGGCTGTTTATTAATGTGTTTTATACTGCAAATAATTCAAAAATACAGATTAACGGAAATGAAATTTTAGCTTCCGACGCACAAATATCTTTACAGGCAAACCTGCAGCCGAGTTATACTATCCAACAACGTCATACAGAGTCCTTTACCCCGTCTAATGGCATAGGAGGCACCTTTTCTTTTAATTACTATTTAACAGGAGTAGATTATTTTAAGTCTTTTATTACGGGGCAGGGAGAAATGCCTCTTAAAAACAGTCAGGTTATATCTGGTAACTTTGGTGGACTAAATTTTGATAGTGGCTACTTAACATCTTACTCTGTTAATTTTGCAGCTAATGCTCCAGCCGTAGCAAATGCTAGTATATCTTTTTTTGATCAACTAAACGGAGAGTTTACTCCTACATCTGAATCTGCTCCGGAAGATAAAGAAATATTAAACTTTAAAAATGCCATTGTTTCTCATTACATACCGATAACTAATGAGCCATTATCGGGTTCGGTAGAAGAGTTTGTTGCTGGGACATATAATTATCAGTGTGATGTTCAGCCAGTTTATTTAATGAATGAGACTAAGCCAAGTTCAGTTAGCTTTGGGCCTAAAACAGTTAACATGAATTTTGAAACAGATAATCCAACGGGTTATCTTCCAGTGTCTGGGAACACGGCAAGACTATCAGTAGACTTAAAAAACAATAATGACCAAGTAGTTGAAAACTTTACTTGCTCTGGGGTTTTAAAAGAAAGGGGGCTGGCTTCAGCCGTCGGTGACTACATAAAACAAACTATCACAGTAACAGAAGCGGCTACTCAGGATACTTTCATATACGTTGCTTCCATGCTAAACGCACAGGGCCAACAAAACGCAGTAGGAGCAGGGACAACTTCACCACTTTACTAACATGCCAGTATTTAATCCTAAAAAATTATTTCAGCTAAGCGGCCAGAACTTAAATTTTGCCGAAGGAGTTTTTTTTGGTGAAGATCAAGTAGAGGAAATTTTTTACCTGTCTAACACTGGAATTTCTGGAGAGGTTCCTGCCGCCGCTATGACTAGCGAAATTTTTATTGAAGCTAATGGGGGTAGATTGAGTTTAGGGAGTCCGTATATTGTGTTAGACTCTGATAGTCAATTATCGGTTAGTGGATTAAAGCCTCAGTATGTGAGTGGGGTTGTGGGAGACATTATTCAGATATCGGGAGATAATTTTTACAAAGTTACTGACGTTAATTTTGGGGGCAGTATGGGGGGTCAGTCTAGTGAATTTTCAGTTTTATCTGAAAATGTTATAGAAGCGGTTGTTCCCACAGGAGCAACTTATCATGAAATTTCTGTATTCTCTTCTTTGAGAACTGGGGTGGCGGGAAGTACGTCTTTGGCTAGCGGGAAAACATACAACAAGTTTATTCCAGTCCCCGATGTTACTGGTATAAACTCGGGTCAAATGTTGGGAGGCGAAACTTTGGTAGTGGGCGGTATAGGTTTTTCTGGAGTAACAGGAATATCAATAAACGATATAATTTTTAATGATTTTAAATCCTTAGATGCGACGGGTGTTCAGGCTACAGTTCCATCAGGTTTGCAAGTTGGGGACTTGTATAAAAACACCAGAGGTCAAATTGATTTAGGTTTAACAAGTGGACAGTCTTTTAAAGTTTCTGATGAATTTTCATTTAGCCCTCTCGCTAAAATAGCTGGAGTGTCTACAAATGCGTTTATTGGATCTTTGTTAACAATAAGTGGAGAAAATTTTAATTCTGGAGTTTTTCATACTGGTGAATTCGATGGCAGCTTAGGTACCGGGTGTTTAGTTTCGATAGGTGGCCAAACAGGTAATTTTAAAATAATTAATGATGCTGGTGGTTACAATAGAATGCAGGGGCATTTACCCAGTGGAATTAACCTTGGGATTTCAGGGGGTAACGTTGCGGTTGGTAAAACTAATATCAATACTTTACCCATCAGTTTATTTAGTGATAATTACCCAGAAGTTTATCCTAATGATATTAGAGTTAGGCCGGGTATAGGTAGTCCCGAGGTTTACTCAGTGAGTCCCGAGTCTGGGGTTGGTGGAGATACGGTGCTTATTAGTGGGGCTAACCTTTATGGAATCACTGGTATTAATTATAGGGGCGGAAACGTTGGTGTAGGTACGGAATTTGAGCAATCTAAAATAGTTGAAGTTACGCCGGGGCAAACTTTAATGAGTACTATCCCGGACACTGCTAATTTTGGCAATAATGGAGGATTTTTAGATTTAGATGTCTCTGGGTTTTTTGGTAATGTGGGAGTAACTAGCGCTTTCTTTGTTTACGGGGTTCCAGTGATTAACACGATTACCCCCGGTGGTTCAGGTATAGAACCGGGTGCGCCTGCCGTAATTCAGGGCCAAAGACTTTATTCTGGGTCTGAGTTAGAGTTTTATGGTGGAAATGGAACTTTAGCTAGAAGCAATTTTAGGCAAAATTTAAATATCAGTGGTTACTCTTTAAACCATACGCAAATAAATTTTAATTACCCTAATAATTTTGAAACAGGAAATTCTTATGGTATAAGAGTGGTCAACCAGAGAGCGGGAACACAGCTTTATAGGGTTACTGGTTTTAATGAACCTGTTTTAAGTGGCGTAAATAGGGTAAGTGGAGTTCAGGGGGAGAGGGTTATTGTCTCGGGGTATTTTGAAAGAATAAAACCCTCTGGCTTAAGACTTGGTGAAAAAATAATATTAGACTATGAGGAGGTTGGTTTCGCTTCTAACCCGCACCAGTTTAGCGGTATTGTTTTTGATATACCAAAAAATACTAGCAGTAATTTAATAACTATTGATACTAGTGGGGGTTTTATTTCAACTACTGGGGTATTAAATGTAACTCCGGCAAAACCAGAAATTAGCGGTTTTTATCAAGACTTAACAGGTCAAAGACCTGATTATTATAATTCTTCTGAGCAGGCTTTTATATCTAACAATATGGTAAGGGTGACTGGAGAGAGGTTAAATTTAGTGACTGGAATTAACTTTTCTGGAATAAATAATGGAGATCCATTAGTACAAATAAATTCATTTTCTCAGGTCTCGCCTTTTAATCTCACATTTCGCTTACCCACAGGAATAAATCCTAATAGCGGAAGTTTTGTGTTAAAGGACTTTGTAAACAGGGAGGTCGTGTCCCCGTTTCCTTTAAATATGGTGGTTTATTCTGGTTATTCACCTAGCTTTCCTGTGCCTAACGAGATAATAAATTTAAGTGGTGCAAACGTTACGGGTTTGGATTTAGTTTTTAGTGGCCTCGATGGAAATCCGGTAAGCCCGGAAATAGTTACTAGTGCTGTTTCTGGTGGAGTTGATGTATTGTCTGTAAAGACTCCAACAGGCATAAGAAACTCTAACGTGCTGGTTACTGGGAGGAGTAATAGTAACTTGGGAGAACTATTTGACTTTAGGCCTTGTCCTGTAATTACAGGAGTTAGCGGTCAAAGTGCCAGTAATGTAATAACTACCGGACAATTGTTTTATATTACCGGTTTAAATGTTGATCCTTCCGTGGCTTTTTCCGGAGGAAATATTTTTATTTCAGGCACAGGTAATAAAAATTCTCAAATGCAGCAATCTGCGTTTGCTATAGAAAAAACTACAACTGGTGACGACTTAGGGGTGTTCTATACAAAATTTGACGTTAGGGCCAGTAATGATTTTATTGGAACTGGACGTTTTTTGTTTCCAGATGTAGGGGAGGCCGCCAAGCAGGCTCAGTTTTACGGCACTGAATATGTTATAAACGGAACTAGAGTCAATATTACTGGCTATGGGCCGATTAGGGGGGTTACTGGTGACGCTATAGAATTTACTGGGTTTGGTTTGAATGAAGTAACCGAGGTTTATTTCTCCCCCTTCAACGCGTCTCAGGTTAATGTAGACAGTTTTAATATATCTCCTCTAGTATCGGCTGAATTTGTTAATAACTCAAATAATAAAATTACTGTTACGGTCCCTGCTGATCTTGTAGAGGCTAAAGGTAAAACTAATGTGCTGTTTTCTGGCGGTACTAATGAGATAGTTAGTGGTTTTGAAGTTATATTAGATGCGTCAGTTGTTGAGTACAATATAGTAGAAGAAAATGATGTACCGACTAGCGCGTCGAGAGTCGGTAATTTTACTCAAAAAGAAACTGTAAATGGAACAGTGTTTGTGGTAACTAGGACAAGGTTCCCGGATGGAACAACTGCTATCGTTAGTAGCACGCCTTTTGTTGGGATGGGTACTACTTAATCGTTTATCCAGTCACAATTAAATGCTATAGATACCCTGAGCTCTTCTTTAGGATTTGGGTCTACATAGTGCATTAACCAAGATGGGAAAATAATAACTTTTCCCTCGCGAACAGGGTACGTAAATAGACTACTGTCGTATTTACTGTCAAGAAGGTATGGGTTTTGATGACCATACTCATCGCCTATATCTGGCGCACAAATTCTGTGTTGAGGGCGTGGGTCTAAGAAATGTACATTACCTGAGTTGTCTGGAAATTTTACATAATAGCAGCCTGAATAGTGGTGATTGGGATGTATGTGAGGTGGATTAAAATTGCCCTTAATGTTTACGTTCATCCATTGTTCAAATTTTCCCCAATGACCTTTTGCCCAAGGCCTTCCTTGGGAAATTTTTTGGAACATTTTTTTTATTTGAATTTCTATAAAAGAATTAAGCTCTATATCGTCTTCATACCAAAGTTCATCTCCTCCATAAGTTTCTAAAGAGGGGTCTTTGGAACAGCCGTCTGTTCCGTATTTGTTTATTATTTCATCTACTTGCCTGACGGCTTGTTTATGATATGGAAAATCAAATTCCCACAACTCGGTTACAAATAAATCATGCTGTGTGTAGGGTTCGTTTTTCATAAATCCGCTTCCCCTATATCAATAAAATATAAAAGTCGGTAAATTCTGTCCGGGTTTTTATCAAGCTTAAATACGTCCATGGGGCTATCCATATTTAAATCAGGATTTGGTTTATTAAGCCAGTCTGCGACATAATCGTGATCCATAACCACGCAACATTCATTGACTAGATTTGTGAACTCTATAAGTCTCTTTTTGGGAATTATCACTTATCTTTTCTTCTTTCGTCGTATTGCCTGCGTCTCTCATTAGAGTCAATTTTTCTATCTAGCTTATCTTGACCGCTCTGGAGCCTTTCTAGTCTTTGAAGAATATATTCCCTTTTTTCTTTATCGTCTATCCTATCTATGTACTCCAACCCTTTTTGGATGACCCTTGGGTCTATTTTTGGTCGTCTAGAGGGTACAGTAACAACGTTTGGTTTAGGGGCTGCTGGCGTAGTCTTGACGGGTTTACTTTTATCGTCTTTCTTTTTTATGATTGTAGGTTTGGTGTTAAGTTTAGGCAACGTGACAATGGACGGTAGTTTGTGAGTATCAAACGAAAGCAGCTCTGTCACTCCGTTGTTGTCTACCTCCACTAACCCTCTTTCTACGCTCAGTAGTGTTACCCCACTATCCGTTCTCCTTTTAGAGGACAGCGTCAAAAACCTTTTTGGTATATCTTTAGAAAACATGTAGACGTTAGTAATTCCTCCCTTAGTTATGATGCCCGTCAGGTTAAGTTTTATAGGTGGCTGCTCTATTAGTTTTGGAACCTCAACTTTTGCTGGCGCCTCTTCAAGTAAGGCGAAGGCGTTTCGCTTAGCGATTGTATCGTAAGGGTTCTCTTGTGCCAATATAGAGCCAGCAAATAATAGCGGTATTAGTTTTTTCATATAGTATTATTACAGTAATTGTTTACTTTTTTTACTCATTTTCAATTTGTTTAATATATTTATTTAAATCACAGCATTCTTGTAGTAGGTTTATTGCTGTAGCTCTCCAGAATTTACCTGCATCTCTCAAGGCTTCATTTTGATCCCTTAATCCTTCTAGGTACCGTTGAGCTTTATCTACGTGTGGGCAAGTGTCTTCAGGAATAGGTGGGCAGTCTTCTTTTATTTCTTTATATCCTTTAGTCGGAAAAATAATCATTTTATTATAGCGATTTAAGCTGGTAGTGCCAAGCGGCCATGGTGAGGCCAACTCTAGGGTTTTCTGGGGTTGCTCCTGAGGTTATATCTGTTACTAAATGTGGCCGTGTGGGGTCGAAAACAACAAGTCTATTATATCTAAAAGGTATAGTGAGCCAATTGTTGTTGTTAGGGTCACTGCACTTGCCCTCTTCTTCAATTAACTCATATTGGTTTTTGCAGGTTAGATCTTTTTCTGTATTGACTAAGTTTAGTTTTAAGTCTCCACCTTCTATTTTATTTTGCGGGTCTAGATATAAAACTGATGTATACATTGGATGTACAATCTTACCGCTTTTTCTTTCCTCGTATTCGTCAACATCAACATGCAAGCCTAGTGTGGTTTCTGTCGACATTGTATTATCCCAAACTTCAAATCCTAAAATTTTACTGCAATCAAATTTTAATTTTTTATTCCAAGTATAGTTAATGATATCTAAAATACACTGATTATCTTTATGCTTTTGGTTTGGTAACTCATCTTTTTTGATAAAAAAAGAGCTAAAGTTACCTGACTTTATAAACCCTGAAGCTTTTTTGGCTAAATCAGGGTCTAAAAAGTCATCCAAAACCAGACAAAAATTTTCTAGATTCATACCTTAGCTTGTCTTTCTTGCCACCTATTGTGAGCATCTATAACAACCGTGCTGGCTTTTTTTCCATTTTTCCATTCGCCCACTTTTACAGAACTGGTTCTATCAATTTTATAGATTCTGAAAAACTGTTTGTAAATTTTGAGATGTTCCTCTTCTATAGAGGACAAGCGTGGATAACGGCTTTTTGGGGACCAGTGCGGGACAGCTATTACTTTATAGTCTATTTCGTCGTTATCTACAAAATCTAGAACACCTAAAACCCTACATTGCACTAAACTGCCTCTGTCTATGGGGTCGTGATTAAAAATCAAAACGTCTAGTGGGTCATTGTCTAAAGCAAAGGTTTGAGTTATGAACCCATAATTAACCGGATATTGTAAAGAAGAAACTAAACATCTTTCTAATTCAAAAATGTTATATTCTTCATTATACTCGTATTTAGTATTAGTTCCTTTAGGGATTTCGACGATACAGCTTATGTGGTCAAAACCATCTTTTGTAATTGGAATGTCGTTTACTAGATTTCTCTGTGTCATTAGTGTAATATTATTTTATGAATCTTTTGGTTCATGCGCCATTGTCCGAACCGCCGACGGAAGCTCTTCCTTTCAGGTACGTGTTATCTTCTTGCAAAATTGATTGTGGTATGGAAATCCTACTGGAATGTGAAGAAGGATCCAAGGATTTATATTGGGATTTTTTAAAGCGT
>Ga0209645_1000476_pt1 | contig 20517 bp, 18 predicted proteins | sample ETNvirenome_6_30_FD_184070 | JGI IMG/M metagenome (GOLD analysis project Ga0209645, IMG submission 184070) | Marine viral communities from the Pacific Ocean - ETNP_6_30 (SPAdes) (version 2) | ecosystem: Environmental > Aquatic > Marine > Oceanic | place: Pacific Ocean | collected 2013-06-19
GGCAACAATAATGTCATCAATTACATTATCAAATTTGTATGTAATAGTATTGGGCGTGTGAGTATCTGAACCACCATAACCAATAAAGTCGCCTTGATAGATACCATCATTCTGTGGTAGTCTGTCTAGACATATATGTAGAATCGAAGCAACTCTAGGTATATGTCCATGATTTGATTCAATATCTGTATGAGTATAGTTTATCTTGATTCTTCTCTTATTGAATACTGATTTAGTTCCTACAAAGAATTTACCATTCTCAGGGTTAGTTCCATATACTATGGCAGGGGCACCATCATACTTTACTGATACCTGACTCTGTTTAGTATCTAAGAAGTTGATAGCATTGATCGCACCATGCTTGCCCTCAAGTATATGATCTTCAATATGTTCTAAGTGTTTGTTCTTCATACTATCATTATAACACATGGCACTAGGTTTTCAACCATATATGTGCCAGTTTGTAAAGTGGTTGGGCGGTAGTTGAGTACGCAACTGTTTGAACTACCATTAAGTATGTTGATCTAGAATTAACTCTCATACACCCAAGAGAGTGTCAGGGAGCGGGGCGAACTTATCTGAGTTTCACTCAGGCGCCCAAATTTACCTACTAGGAATCGCTTACACCTGTACCCCTACTAACTACTGATCTAGCAGTGCTGACGCTCGACTTTCGGGTAGTAGAACCGCATATCCCTGACATTCATATAATAATCCATTGACATATAATTACAACCACCTGTGTGCCAGTTTATTAAATGTCACAATCAGGGTTGACAAACTCTCTCTTTCTCTTTACTTTTGTTGTATTAATATCAATTAAATCTTCTAACTCTTCAATAGAATTGGCGAGGTTGTCATCATTTTTCTCTTCAGAATAGAAAAATAATGCTTCACTTAACAAGTTGAATTGTTTATCGGTTAATGTTACATTGATTTTATACATATTACCTCATAGGTATGTTAAAAGACATGATAGTTCTTGGTGTCTCAGTTTGCGACACTGGCGACTCGTGCAATAATACAGAGGGAAATGTAATAATATCCCCTTCAAATACAGGCGGAGCAACTTTATCTATAGTTCCATAATAGGGATTTGGGTGTGGACTATAGAATGTTGTAGGAAAATGTAATTTATCATCAAATTCCACATACAACACACATGATATATTCATTAGACCATGATTATGAGCACCATGATATTGTCCTTTAGTGTATCTCTGTGACCATAGTTGCCACTTATCAACACTCTCAACAGGGCAATCTCCTCTGTATCTATCTGTCAATATCTCTGTGTATTCTTCAACTAACTTATCCAAATCAGTTTTCAATATGTCAACGAACTGATTAAGATATGGTGCTGAAGTCTGATACTTGTAATAATCTGTCTCACACTCTATGATAGAAAATGGTTGCCCATCAAAATTAGTATCAGTATCACTAAAATCTATTAGTTTTAACAGTTTACTCTTTTTGTTCTGCCAATCACTAACTGTAAATTTAATGATAGGAAACCCAAATAGATTCATAGATTGAGAGTTCATTTCCTTTTCCTAAATGGATTCCAATTTCTTCTAGGTTTCATGCCCTTATCCTTTTTCAACTGTGCTTTTAACTTCTTCAGATATTTTAAGTGATTCGGATAGATTAACTTCTCAACATCTTTTTTAGTCTGGCGCTCTTCTTTGCTCACTTATCTGTCCATCTACTTTTATTTTGAAAATCATCATCTATGTCAATATCATTTATATCTGTGAAGTATATGCCTTTCAAATCCTTCTCTGACCACTCGGTTAGATCATCAAGGAATAAATCTCCATCATCAAAATCTTCCGCCTCAACCATCATTTCCAGCACTAGAGATTCAGCATCTTCTAGTCTCATTTCATCAACAAGTTTCTCCATTTGAGAGGCATACTGCTCGTCCATCAACTGAAGGCATTGTTCTCTGATTCTGTCAATTTGCATTGGTGTTACCTATGTAGTTTGATTATACCATAAAATGAGTTTATTGTCTATTTTCTGTTAGATAGAGATACCTGTGCCTGTCCTTTGTTGAATATGGTATCAACAACTGATTGAAGGCGCTTTTCTGTACCAATACCAACATTGTTGTAAACTGGTACAAACATCTTACCAAATGGTTTGATGTATCCAGTACCCTTGATACAGGGTTTCAAGGCACCTGTACTAATCTTCTGTGCATCTTCTTTATGTAGTCTGATGACTCTACCAATAGTTTGTGCCATAGTGATAAGATCAAGATTTCTCAATAGAATACAGGCATTTAGACCTGACACATTCATACCCTCTGATAGTATAGAGTGATGAAATAGTAGAAACTTCTTAGTATCATCTTTGCCCCACTTGTTCATTAGATTGAAAAATGTCTTACGAGTGACTTTCTTACCATTGATGATAGCACCATACTTTGATGTAATCCACATGACATTGTACTTACGAGCATGACACTCAACTTGGAAGTCTGTCCTAGTAATCAATTTGTGGATATTGGTAGTAGATTTGGCAGTGACTAATACTTTGTCCATGCTCTCCTCATTGTCAAGAGCATCAAGTATCATTTCCTTGTCAATCTCCTCTACACTCTCATAGAAACCAGTATTGTAATTTCTAGTCTTGACCTGTGGAGGCACTATATAACCTTTTTTGATTAACTCTGGAGCAGGGATTTCTGCAATCACTTTTCCATACACCTTAGCATTGTTCATACCACGCTCCTGTGATGTATGATGTTTAGGTGTAGCAGTGAAGTAGAACTTACGTCTAGTGATGTTAGACCTGTCCTTGACACTCTCAAAGAAGTTCTTTTGAACTGAATTGTGTGCCTCGTCATAATATACTGTATCCGCTTCAACATCTTGTTTGATTCTGTGAAGTGAATGATATGTTGTAAAAATCAACTGATTCTTTGTACTAGCATGATGCCACTCTTGTATCTCTTTTGGATTAGTGGTAGTCTTGTAGTTAGTCTCTCCACTATGTACATGAAGCACCTCGACATTATCAATCTGCTCGAGGAACTCTTCACATAACTGTTGAGCAAGTAAGATTCTAGGGGCAACAACAATAATAGTCTGTGGTATAGGCATACTGAATCGCCACTTAGCGTCCACAATCATACACATTGTCTTACCGCCACCAGTAGGTACTAGAACCTGACCACACTTCTGTTGCATGAGATTTGTTATCTCTGTCTGATGATCTCTAAGTTTCATTGTGTATTGTCTCAATAATCATATTATAGAATAAAAAAAAGACCCTTGCAAGGGTCTTGTGACAGTTTTAGAACTGTGCCAATAGTTTTTGAGTTTCTGGGTCAAATTCCTCTCTGACTCCATTAATGTCCATCAACCAATCATCTTGCTCTTGTCCATCAAATTCGTCAAATTCCAATTCAAAATCCATAATCTTTTTTTGTTTGTTTACTTTCATATAATAGTATAATGTAAAATTGTTTGCAACTGTATGTGTGCCAGTTATCCAACTGGAGGTGCATTTGGTATCTCAGCAGGTTTTGCGTCCATGTCAAATTTGCTTGAGGCAACCTCATACTCCTTATTACCTTTCAAAGAATTGACCTCTACAATAAGTGCCTTAAGATCATCTTGCTGTTTGAGTAAGGCAGCATGAACCATTGACTCTAATGAAGTCAATCTCTCATCAAGATTACCTATGGTTCTCATCGCCGCATTTAGTTGTTTCTTTAGTCGATCAACTTGCTGTAACTTGACTTTAGTTAGTGTCTCTGTGTCTGATGTAAGTGAATCGTAACCCATAATTTATTCTTTTTAGTTATTTAGAGGTGTAATGATTATCTGATGTAGAGATAACCGCCCGCCCAATCGCAATTAGCATACATATACTCACGTTGGTTTTGATCTCTCATGTCAAATCTAACGTGTTTAGCAGGCGCTTTCCATGAAGCAGGTTTGTAAACTTCTCCTGTATCCTTTCTAACAAAAGCGTGAACCCCTGCACTCTCATACTTACCATTGCGATAATCATTCTGAATGATCTTAAAGTATGTTTTACCTGATGTGATAGTGAATTTGATACACTCTTCATCATTCTCAATTTTTCTCGCCCTCTCCTGTAGATACTTGTCATTGCCATTCTGACTATCCATGACATATCTCAACGAATAGTTCCTGTACTGTGCCTCTAGGCATCTACATAGTTCCTGTGTCCATTTAAGAATCTCTGTCTTTTGAATTGAGTTTGCCAATGTCATAATAATAATTGTTGTTTGTTGTAAAAAGGGAAAGGGAAGGTAACAAACACAAAACCTTCCCTCTCATATTCTTATATTACTCCATTGTGGGAATAATGCAACCAGCAGTGTGACACTACCTCAACTGTCCACTCTTAGTCCTCATTGTATGATAGTATGCAGTTTTACGTCTAGTCAACTTATGGATATAGTATCCAATAAGAGCAAAGACTCCAACTGTTGCATACTGTTGCATTGTTTTGCTCATTTGATTCAAAGCAATGTCCATGCCAGTACCATACTCACTATTTCTCATGGCAATAATATAATTGGGTGCGAGAAACAAAAATGATAAACTAAGATCATTTTGTTTCCCTGTCCATATTATAATATATCAATTATTGTTTGTCAAGTTTTCTTTTGTATCAAATGCCTTCATTCTCTCCTGTGGGGATAGATTGGTACATCGCCAACCATAGTCTCCATTGGTTACGATTGTAGGCATCATATTCATTGATAGTGTGATTCTATTAGAACCCTCGTTGTTGTTATATCCATGTATGATCTGAGCAGGGAAAATCATCAATTCACCCTCATTCACCTGTATTTGATTGTCCTGATTGTAGTCAGTAAACTTATTCCTCATTAATCCCAGAGCAGGCATCACAGGAAAATATAAACTCTCCTCTCTAGTGAAGTGTGTATTGACATGATCCTTTTCTGGATCAAAGTTTACATAGTATATACAGGATAGATAAGAATTACTATGGAAATGTGGGTGCTGATACCCGCCTTTGTCACTTATATTAAACCAACTGTCAGTTACTTGTACTGTCTCCTGTATGTAATCGCCTTTGATCTCCTTAGCATAGTGTTCTGCTTGTTGTTCACACCAATTTCTAAATCTACCATACTTTATGTCATCATGTATAACTGAGTAGTGACCAACGTGTTTTAATTCTTTTGAATTAGTATTATATGATAACTGATTTATCTTTTGTTCTTCTATCTCCGCTAGTATAGTTTCCTTTACCTTGTCGTGGAAAGGGCAAGGTATAATGGCAACGGGCGTTGGTAGTATGTTTACGACTTCCATATTATAATAGAGGATAATCCCATAGTTTACCAGACCTAGATGTAGTCATGGCAGTGTGTCTCTCATCTTTTGTTAGTGGTTCAATCCTAACCTCATTGATATATCTAGGCATCAAATTACTTGATACTGTTATTCTATTATTACCATAGTTAGTTGTATAACCATGGCAAGTGTTAGCAGGCCACAGTAACAATGAACCCTCAACTCCTATAACTTCATTGATATGATTATACTTTGTTTCTTTTTGGTTTGTCAACATATATGCAAAGTAATTTGGATAATTCATACTGTTGTTAGGACGATAAAAATATGTTGGAGCGTGGACTTCATCATCAAAGTTGACATAATATAAGGCACATATAACGGCATTAATATGATAATGAGCACTCTGACGACCACCACTATCACATACATTTAACCAACTGTCTGTCAATATGAAATCAGATGTATCATAGTTAAGTATGTCTCTAGCATATATCTCTGCCTGTATCTGTATCCACTCTCTAAACTCTTTATATTTGTCATCAGATAGAGGCGAGTAGTAATCAAAATGTTCTAATCCTTTTGCGTATGCGTCAACTTTCTTATGTTCATAATCAATGCCATGATTATTGATCTCCTCAATCATTAATGACTTTACCTTTTGATGCTCAGGATATAATACTGCACCTAATTTCAATGGCAATGTATCAACCACTCTCATTTCTTCGCACCCAAAGGTCCCCAAACTGATTCTAAAAATTCATCAGGTAACATTTCTCTCGGGCAGGCACTTGTATTAAAACTCATAGTAATTCTATCCCCATCAGTATTATTAACTCTGCTTCCATGTTCTAACCACGAAGGAAATAGGTATAGATGATTCTCTTTAATTGGAATGTCAATCTCATATACTCCATAAGGTGTGGGTTGTATATTATGAATACACATCATATATGGTTTAAGTGGCGATACCACATAAAACTGTCCATGATCTCCCTCTGGTAATTGAAGGTAAAAGGCACCACTAATCACGCTAGACTCATGGCGATGTCTGTCTGTGTATCCACCTTTGGGCAGTATATTATACCATGAACCACTGATGATTGCAGGGTAGTTTCCTATTTTATGATTATAGTCTGTTAAACACTCATGTAAAACGTCCATTATTGGTCTGCAATTCTCGTCATCTAGTGGGTCCCAACCACCATGAGAACTCACACCATTGACGGCAAGTGAATGTTCATTATTTTTGCCATTCTCTTTGATATGTTTTTTCAGATAATCTAGACCAGGCGCACCTGAGAGATCATACTCTTCTAATAGTGTAGGAAATAAATCCATCTAATTCCACTTACAATAGTCTATGTTGAGAACAACTCTTAAATCTTTGTCGGTACATGATGTGCCTGCATGAATCAAATCTCCCTCAAACATCACTGCCCTGTTTTCTTTTGATTCTATCTTTTGTCCGTCCTCAAAATATGTATATCCATTGTTATCATTGAAATATATCAAACATATATGATAGTTTGGTATGTCAGTAAAGTTTCCTTTTTCATCTTTGGGACCTGAAACATCAACGTGTAAAAGTTTCTCTTTTATATTTGTTGTTCGAGGTGTAGCATTAAACTTAACTCTGTGTATAGCAAATGGTTTAAGTGATGCAAATACTGGTTTAATCATACCATAAACCTCTGATACTGGTTCAGAGTCTATGTAACAACCATGAGTAAATTGTGGGCAACCATCGCCGTCTGCCACAGAGGTAGGAGAATAGTACCAAGGCATACCCCCACCAAAGACAAACTCTTTGATGGGGTCAAAAACCTCAGTAGGTAGGAAGTTATCGTAAACTTCTATCATACTGTAATAGAGTCAACCATTTTCTTGCCTTTACTCCTGTTTGTTGATGTGAATATCAACTGACAGTTTTCGTAAACAGTAGGACTCCCTTCTCTACCTTCACTCAACCAAACCTCAAAAGGTATAATGTGGTCTAGTTCAGTTAATGATGGGTCTAGTGCCTCCTCTAGAGACATTTCAACTTGATCTCCATTTTGATCTCTAGTAAGAGCACACTTGCCTTCTTGATCTTCCCATAGAGATTGCCTGTAAGTGTAATCAAACACCCTACTATACTCACTAGATTTCTTGATGATACCCTTATCTTGAAGCATAGGCACAATTACATCAGTAATCATTTTGAATCTGTGATTCAACTTGTAAAGGGTATTAGCACCAAACAATCCCATGTAATCAGAGAAGTTTGACTTCTTACTTGTACCAGTGGTGTTGTAAACGTTAGTGAATGCTTTGCCCTCTTGAATTGGATATGGTTTTCCAAAAGCATCATGTGTCTTATCATTACTCTTATCAACATACCATGTCATAACAGTATTGAATAAGTTGCCATATTGTTGCTTTGGAATCTTAAGATCAAGAACCTTCTCAACGTAAACAAATAGATACCAAAAGTCTACCCAAATATTTCTCTGATTCCACTCATAATTGTTCTTGAGATTAGTTTCTCCCTTGATATACTTGTCAACAAAGACAGTAAATCTATTGAACTGAGTATTAAATTCCTTCATACTTTCTGTGACCTTACTGTTAGCGATAGTTCCCTCTTCGTAATCTTCATCAAGAATAGTAGGACTAAATGAATCAACTGTTAGTTTTTTACTATCCATGTTTGCATAAGAGTTACCCAAGGCAGAAAGTGTGCCGTTGAATTTGAATCTCTTTGCGTTCTTAGGTTCAATAAGTTTATCAGCAAGGAATAAACCCTTCCACTGCTTACCTAAGTTTCTGACATAAGTACACCAATCTGTTAGAGAGCAATTTCTCATTTCCTCTCTGTTCAAGTCCTCATTAGCATTAAGAACAATAAACTTCTTCTTCCTCTGATCTTCGTCCATGTCAGAGTAAATTTTGAAACTGAACTGAGAATCATCTATGCAATGTGCGAGTAACTCATAATCGCCACCAAGAGAGATTAATGTATCTCTGGTGTACTTTGGTTTAAGACCTTTCTTTATGTCCTTAGTTTCTACTAGATCTAAGTGAATCCATTTCTGCCCTCTCATTGAGTAAACAGAGTGCTCTTGATACTGAAGTGGTATTCTGTTCTCATACCAACCTTGAAGTGTATCTGTTCTGTTACCGCCATCAATGTGGAGGTATCTAAAACCTTTTGAATAGAAATCTTTTAATCTTTTTAGATACTTAACATTCTTCTTTGATAAGTTCTTCTTAGATAGATGATCAATAGTGCGTTTTATATCTACGATATGAATAACAGTATCATCTGTATCTCCTGTACAGCAATGACTTAAAAAACTTTCTTGTTTGCCTGGAATATCTGCCCAGACATTTTCTCTTTGTACTGAATCATCTCTAACAATAAGATGTTTGTTAAGATACCTGTCGTATGCAAGATTTCCGACAAGTTGCTTGCGTTCTGATTGGGAGGTTTGAAAACCAAAACCAATGCCTCGTTTGTTCATAATAATTTGTTGATAATTGCCCTTGCTCGTCCTGTCTCCCCTCAAGGTGACATCAAAGTTCGGATCTATGTTCTCATTATAGTCGAATAGTTTTCACTTGTCAACTGTCATTTTAAAAGATTGTTAATGAACTCAGGACTTTTTGAAAGAAGGTTTCTGATAATTGGTTTCTTGCCTTTCTCAAATTCCTTTCTAAATTTTTCAAATAGTTCCTTGTCTATTTTATACTTAGCGGGTTCATTGTTCATCTTATTAAAATGATTATCTTCATTATACAAACAAATGTCCACATTTGGGGCAACAGTGGACAGTTTTTGTACTGTACATCTGTTTGTATAGTCTTGGGTTTTCTTTTTTGATAATTAAATCATCAAGTTTCTGTACTTGCTTTTTCATTTTCTAAGATTTGGAGCATTTCTAAAGCGCCTTGTACCTTTAAAAACTCTTCTTTCTTGAGTTCAAAGGTCTTACTCAACTCTTGTATCTCTACCTGTAGATCATTCGCTCTCTTAGTCAGATCTTCTTTATGACTCATAATTTTGATGCACTTACTCTATATATTATACCACAATAAATAGAATTGGCAAGGTATCACTACTTATATGGATTACGAACATTATAGTGCCGATCAAGAGAGAATAGAATACGAGATTGAAAACAATCCCGAACTACAGAGGAATGAGTTAAACCCATCTGTGGCAAGGGTTATGTGTGAGCATACTAAGGTTTATAAGACACTGGCAACTGTAGGAGACTTCCATTGTAAGATTTGGTACTATGATGATGATTATGACCCATCTAGAACCACTCAGGGTGGTAAGAGAATACATATAGTTCCATCAAGTGACGACTTTATAACAGAGCATTCAGATATAAACTACTTCTTTAACACTGCCAATGACAAATGGTCAGAGGGTGTAGTATTTGTTAACCCTATCATAAGAAGGAATGGCGTAAAGTTTACAAGTAATAATGATTTAAAAGACTGTGTGAAATATATGACAGGTGTGTCTGCTCACTACGGGGCATCAGAGATCATAGTGATTGACATGGAAGATAATAATGCCATGTACGATATGAGTTATGATAGTGTAGTATCCAAGATATACTCTGATGTATCGAACAACGTGTACGAAGATTTCACATCAGGTCCTGTTGGTAATGGTAGTCTAAATTTATATTATACTCAAAAGTTTCAGAGTGGTGGTATTCCCTTCAGTGATCTAAAGTCAGAATTGGGTGGCGGTAATAAAATTAGTGGTTACTATCGTGGCGGTGCAGTTGGAGACATATCTTTGAACACCAATGTTCCTACAAGTGGCGTTATATCTTTCAGTAACTTTAGAACTGTAACCACTGCTGTTGCTGCAGACTGTAATGGTAACTGGCAACATCTACAGGCAAGATATGAAGTATTTACTGGAGATTTGTGGCAATCCACACTTAAGAAAACACTTAATCTTAATGGAAATGTTGGAGGTGCAAGCGGAAGTCCAGCGTTAAGATTCAATACTGGTGGTCAAGGAGACATTGAAGTTTATGTCAACAATACTACCAATAGTCCTTGTGTCAGAGGTTATTCAGGCGAGGGTGGAGATGCAAATAAAGGTAATGGTAAGACAGGATACGTTGCTATGCACGTTTCATCGCCAATTAAAATGTCTAATGACCACAAAAACAATCGTGTAAAAGGCGGTGGAGGCGGCGGCGGAGGCGGCGGCAAAGGCGGCAAAGGAGGTGGCGGTGGTCACGGCGGAGGTAGAAGATGTAGAGGTTGGTTCTGTAATAGTTCTTATCGTGTCTGTTCTGGTAATGGAGGAACAGGCGGTAATGGTGGTAATGGCGGAGTAGGAGGTAGAGGAGCGGGATATTACTGGAATGGAAATAATGCCTTTGTTGATGTCGAGACTAATGCAGAGAGAAATGGTGCTGGTGGAAGCGGTGGCAGTAATGGAGGAAGCAGAGCAGGCGGTAAAGGAGGAGACGGCGGAAACGGAGGCAGAGGTGGTACTTACGAATCAAATGCAGATAATGGTCAAGGAGGAGATCAAGGCGGTCAAGGTGGCGGAGATCAACAGGGTTGTGGATATAGAGGAAGCAGATCAGGTCAAGGAGGCCAAGGAGGCGGAAGTGGTGGAGGTAATCAAGGTAAGTTTACTACCAGTAACTCTGGAAGTATAAGTAATATCTAATCTAAACCATATACTAATTCTAACTTAGTTCCATCATGTCCAGCAGTGATAATGGTGGCACCATGTACTGCCTTTGGTTGTTGTTCCCATACAGATATTTCATTGTACCAAGTATCTGATAACCAGTACCACTCTTTTGTCTTTGATGAGATAGTGGCGACTGCATTATTATGCGATTGGTGTCTCTCAAGATATACTGGAAAATTGTCCTGAGAAGTAGTTCCCTCTGGAGCATCTTTCATAAACTCTGAAGATAAGGCATATCCAATTTCTTTTACCAATCCAGTTGAATCAAACTCAAGTATTATCTCTACTAAGTTATTCTCAGCATCAACTATGAGTGTATCAACCAACTGACTTACACCTTGAATATTTTGATATATCTTTGTATTCGATCTAGTGCCATATAATTTCAATACTTCCTCTGGTATGGAGGTAGATTTCTTAATTAATCCTATTCTAATAGACTTATCTACTCTACTCATGTCTGCTGTAGATATTTCATAGTCCCCAAACTCATCAGGTTCTAGTATCTTCAACACTTCTCTCAAAGATGAAGTGTCAGTATTACCTGTAACCTCAGTTGCAAGTTGACATAAGGCATCAATCGTAGGGTCGATTAGTGGGGGTCCCTCAAATGACACAATCTCTTTTGTCATCACTCCATTTTTAAAATATAGGAATTTATATTTGTTTAGATACTTGAATAGTACATTATTTCCTAAATGTCCATCAAAGTATTCATACTGTTCTACACCTGTGGGGATATTTACTTTCAATCCATACTGTGAAACTCCGCCATCAGTCTTTATCAGTCCTATGGAATCATTAGCACTGGAAAACAAGTCAGGATACATCTCTGCTAACTCTTTTATGGCATCTTTATCCTCTCCACTAAACAAATTAGGGTAGTTAGATATTGACATTAAGTGATCTAAATTAACCATTCCTTTCCTTTTTCGTAACTAAACCAAGTGATAACAGAATATCTTTCTCCTTTAGTGACAGGTGTGACTTCATGTTTAAACAAGTGATTACTTGGATATACATGAGCAGAGTTGCCACCTGAGAGAATATTATATCTACCCCAGAATGTGATCCAACCACCTTCATAGTCATCATTAATGGTATATGATGTAGTTACTGAACCAGCATCAGCGTCAACGTCTGCATGGGGAGATAGATAACCGCCTTCTGGGTATTTACATAACCAGTATCCTGAGTATTTATTGTAAATAGGGTCTGTTGGTAAAGTATCTCCGTAATGGTGGTATATTTGAGGCATCAACTTAATGTGTGCCTTATGAATCAAATCAAATATCTCTCCATGATGAGGTTCTATCTCTAGTGATGATCTCCAACCTTTTATATTGTAATAATTTCCAGGCGGAGGGGAATCTGGTTCAGGCCAGTCTAGTCCTTCAACGAGTTCGAGCAATCTTCTATGATCGAGTGTAGAAAGAACATTCCCAGAATGAAGGATATAGTGAAGTAATCCGTTTGTTTCATTCAGCATTGATGTCTAAGTTTAAAGAATCAGCAAATACAAATCCAGACATTGAAACTCTGGGTTTGTCTTTATACCACCCATTTTTCATCACGGCAGTGTGCCACAAGAATGAGGGATATATTATCATTCGATTGAACTTCATAGGAACATGATATTGTTCTTCCCATACTTCATCAATGAGCATGGTGTCATTATCTACAAGTTCAGTTGCCTTTGGAGAAAAGTCATACACCCACTCTTTTAAGTTCCAATACTCCTCGGTTCTTTTGAATGGTTTGTGTATGTTCTCTGTATTAGTTAGTCCAGTTGCACTATGGGTGAAAAATGAAGTTCCGCCTTCACCATCACTCAAATATAATACTGTGGCATATACTGCTGGGTCTATGTGTGGTTGTATAGAGATTCTAGGAACTTCCCTATCACTATACATGGCATTGATTTGATAAAATACTTTTATTAAATCTGGTTCTATGTTCTTAAAATCTGTACACTTTTGTATCATGTGTCCAGTTAGTTTAGACACTTCCGCCAGATTAAGATGTATATTTGATTGGTAGCCTGGAAATACCTCGTCTGGATCTCCCTTATGCAGTTCATTGTATTGCATTGGCAGTTTCTCCACCACCTGATTTATGAAGTCATGTGGATTCTCCAACACATCATCAATGATAATGATGGGGTGTGATTCTAGTTTTGAGATTTCATATTTTAATTCATCATTGACTCTGTGAGTCTTATCATCAATAATATTCAAATTCATGTGTTATAACTCTAGGTTGTATTCAGCAATCATGGAGAACATCTTGGTTCGTATATGTTCGAGATACGCTTTATTGATTGGCGGTATATCTTCAGTCTTTTCAAGATAATCGGTGACTGTGTGGTGAAGTATTCTCACCTCTTCAATCCCCATGACTGCTTCGCAGTGCCAGTCTCCATCTTGAAATGGCCGAGGTTCGTATCTATCCTCCATTTTTCAGTTCCTCAATCTCATCTTTGAGTTCCTTAATTGCTTCAATAAGTAGAGGTACTAATTTCTCATACTTAACAGTAAAGAATTTATCATGTGGTCGTTTAACAACTGCCTCTGGTGCGACTGATTGTACGTCTTGTGCAGATACGCCAAGTTGTCTACCTTTTGGTAATTGAAGTTCTCTACCTACCTCATTAAACTCGTATGTAAATCCACTAAGTTGACATACCTTAGCAACAGCACCTTCAATCTGTTCAATGTTTGTCTTTAATCTCATGTCAGATGCGAAGGCAGTGATGTCTCCGTTTACAGTCAACTCATTAGTTGAGGCATTGAATGATATGCCACCATCACGATATATGTTTGCACTAGATGACTGACCAGAGTTAGTCATTATCAAGTTATAACTTCCACTGGTTGCAGTTGTGACATTCAATGTACTAGCAGAAGCAGCGTTTCCATTGATACTACCCTCGATAGTAGTATTTGATTTCAGTGCCTGGGCAGTCAGTTTAGTTCCGTTAAACTGTAGGTTACTACTGGTTGTAGTTGTATTTGATGCACTGTTGTATGGTACTCTATTTGCACCACCAACTACGTTTGTTGCAGTTGTTGATGTTGTTGCATTACCATCAAATTGAGTTCCAGTTGCAGCAATGAATGTACCTGTAACCTCAAGGTTATTGATTTTGTTATTACCACCAATATCCGCATTGTTACCTGTGATTGATACAGGGAAGGCACCAGCACCACCTTGGAAGATACCAGTTGCAGTAATATCTTTAACCTTTGTACTACCATTTGAGTCTCTACCCATAATAGATGCACCTGATGTCCAGTTGCTGTCTATCATTGTAAGACCATCAAGTAAATCAGCGTTCAAGTTTACACACTTGACACTAGATGATGTCTTGATTGGAGGTACGTTTGTTGCGATTGACTCAAACTGGAATGACTTGATCTGTCCAGCAGGACCTGCATCAATAGTCATATTTGCATTATTACCAGCACTTAGGGCAGTAATGATACCAACGTCAGCGGTGACTTTAGGAGCAGCAAGTCCATCACCACCAGATGTCATGTTAATTCTCGCCATTGTCATAGCGAAACCAGTAACACAAGTGTAGACACCAGCGTTAGCAAAGATAGTCAACTGTTCTGACTCTACGCCTGGAGTAGGACCATATTTACTACCAATCTGTCTGGTAGTCATGGCATCAGAGTCTACATCATTAGAGAAGTATGCGTCAGGACCTATAAGGTCATCAGTGAATGTGATGTCCGTACAGGTTAGGTCGGCAATATTTGCAAGTTCAATGTCTGCGTTACCACCACCAGCAGAGGGAACTGTTAGGTTAGTGATAGTTGCGTTTGTGACTGTCTCGTTGGCAATAGTTGCTTGGTTAGTTACATTGAAGGTTGTAACAAATCCAGTGAATACCCTACTCTCATTGACATACTGTGTACCAACATGAGATAGAGTTGTAATACCAATATCAGCATACAGTCCGTTAGTTACAACACCGACTGTAACGTGTAGGTCTGTAACGATACCAGCCTTTGCATACAACTGTGTTGATGCTTCAAGTACACCAAATGAACCATTGTCTGCATTGACAAATGTACCATTGAATGTACCACCTGTACTCTCAAGGTTTCCAACTTTAAGTGTGCCTTCAAATGTACTTACACCAGAGAATGTGGACTTCATAGGTCCTTCAACCACTATTTGTGAAGCGGGTTTGAAGGTCACATATGTACCAACAGTCTCTATGTTATACAGTCTGGAAGTACCAGCTTCATGCACCTGTGTGTAGTAACCATGTTGTTCCCAAGGGATTCCATCATAGGATATACCACCTGTAGTATTGTATCCCCAGAAATTAGCGTTCTTCTTAATTACTAGAGTGTCATAAGATACACCAGCGAATGACTGGTTGGCAGCAAATGTAACCATACCAGACACAAATAGGTCTTTGATCTTAGCAACACCATTACATTCAAATGAATCTTTGAAGTTGAATACACCAACGCCAGATTGTCCAATACCTATCTGATCAAACTTGTAGAATGATCTGTCTCTTTCCTGTGATACTGCACCAAATCTTCTCCATTCTCCTTCTGCAAAGATATGTCCTAAGTATCCACCAGCATCGGGAACACCTACAAATGATAAGTCACCTGATCTTCCAGCAGATGTAGGAGTTGAAATACCAACTGTGATGATTTTACCCTGTGGGGCATCTCCTCTAAGTGATATAGTTACAGTCTCAATACCATCATCAGATGTGTTGGTAAGTTTCTCTGTCATGTTGACAGGACCATAGAACTGAGTGGTTCTATTGTTGTTGTCTCCACCCTCAACTGTGAGTGACTCTCTAACTAATACTTCATCAAATACACCTGATGCTCTCTTGATTGTCTCCGCCTCAGCATCGTCACCAACATAGGTGAACACTGGCGCTTCAAGAACTTCTTCTTCACCTGTAATAGATGATAGTTTCTTATATCCTGTAAAGAAGTCTCCAGAGTCGTTCATACCAGTATAAACAACTGTACCACCATCTAGTTCTTTCTTCTGAGCGGATAGTGATTCTTGGTCAGATAGAACTCTGTCCTGTTTCTGTGGTAATGATGTAGAGTAGTTTCCTGATCCATAACCAAGATATTCAAATGTATGACCAGATGCACGAAGGATCGAAGGTCTGCGTAATTCCATGGCAAGAACTTTGATCTTTTTGATCGTAGTTCCTGTTATGGCAGGGGATGCCAGTGTACCAAACTGTCCACGAAGTATGTTGTTAATGTTATCAGAGGTGAATCTTACGATTTCACCATTGATCATACAGTAGTCTCCTCTTCTGAATCCTTCTGTTGATGACAGTGTAATACTTGTATCTGTAGATGTTAGTGGAGCATTGATTGTGGTAGATATACCAGTATAGAAGTATGAACCTCTACCAGCCAAGTTGTTCTCACCAGCACTCAATGACTTGCCGTTCGCAGATATACCAGTACCAAACAATCTAGTATCAGTTGTTGAGTATGATGTATCAATACCAGATGTGATGATACCTACATTGAAAGTAATACTTCTGAGTGGTATATCTTCCTCTACACCATCAACAACTAACTTTCTATCATCAAACAATGGGTTTCCAGTTCCATGAATAACAAAGGCATTTCCAGGCACAAGTGCGTGGTTGTTGTCAGTTCTGACTGTTGTAAGTCCTGTCTCTCTAGAAACATCAATATAAGTTACACCAACACCAATATTCGCTAAGTGATATGTTGGAACTCTTCTGTCATCTCTATCTTTGAAATATGGTTCTAGGCTTCTTGAAGTTCCAATTTCAACTGATACAGATTTAGATGTAGGAATATCTACAATCTTGAATGTACCATTTATCTTAGGATCTTCAAAACCAGTTAGGTTTAGTCCATCTCCTATATTATTGAAGATAGATGTAACTTCAACAACACCAGCAGTAGTAGGAGCACCAGCAGGGAATGATGATACTGTCATGGTATTACCTATACCATAACCACAACCACCATCTATTAGAGATGCTTCAGTAATTGTACCAGCAGCAGATATAGTAATCTTTGCAGCTGCGTTTCTACCAAGTAAAGCAGTATTTTCTAAGTCTGCAGCATATATGACTGTTGCGATTCCTGATCCGTTATTGTATCCAGCGCCAGGATTAATAATCTTGAGTCCTTTGATTGGATTTAAGTTATGTTCAACGTCAGTAAACAGAGTTACAGTGGTGTTACCAGTACCAGTTATGACTGCACCTGTAGCAGCATAACCCACCTGTTGTCCCTGCATGAAATATCCAAGAGACTCTTTGGTGATTGATTTCTTCTTATCACTGGTAATAACTTCACCAATAACTGCAGCACTAGCATGAGTGATTGCTGGTTCTGGATCTGAGTCGTAGTTGTCTCTGTCCTGTTGTGGATATAGATTTCTTACGTCCTGTTGGAAAGATTTAGTTGATACACCAAAACCTAGATCCTTATCTAGTGGAATGGAAGCACATACCATAATGACATTATAAACACCATCTTGTCCAGATGTGCCAGGCACATGAGGTTTGTTCTCTTGTACTCTGTAAACAGTGAAACTATCTGCAGCTTTTGATCTCTGAACTGTTGGAAGTGCTTCAATCTGTTGTTGTGTAGTTCTCTGGTTGACTTGGTTGAGGAATAGGCCTGGATCTGTGTTAATACCAGTAACAGTAAACTGTTTAGTTGATATGATATTATCAACACCAAACTCACCATTGTATCCTAATTTGAATACTGATGTGCTGTTGTTAACTGAGGATATATTTCTAATAGTGACAATATCGCCCTTCTGTAATCTGTGTGCCTCTTCTGTGGTATAAGAGATAGTCTGAGAAGTATATGTGGCGTTCTTAATAATCTTGACGTTCTTAAGTTGAGTTGGGTTACTCAAGTCTGCACTTAAGAATGATGCACTACCAACACCAACTGTCTTAGATTCCTGTAGAATGAAACCAGGCTTAGGAGCACGAGCATTGATATGTTCTTTTGGTATAACATATCTAACTCTGTATAATCTATCAAGTAATGATCTGTTGTCAACTCTACGTTTGATGAATGTAGTTCCAGTTTCTTCTCCAATAACACCCACACCAATAGTATTAAGAGCAGGGAAGATAGTATTATCTACTGTATTAGATGAACCAGTAAGATACCAACCACCAACTGTATTTGGAACACTATTGATAGTATAAGTTGTCTCGTCAAACTGCATTGGGTGGCCTGGATCGCCAGGAGTTTTGTCTGAGACAGTTGACCTTACAGTTAGTTTACCACCACCATTTGATATACCTGTGATAGGTCTACGGGCGATAGCATCGTTAAATGTAGATGCCAACTGTATTCTATCAGCAGCAAGTGTACCACCAGCGATTGCAAAGTATATTTTATCGTTTATAACACCAGCAGGAGTTTCACCAGTGTTACTGAATACTCTTATCTTTTCTCCATTTACTAATTGGTGAGTAGTCTTGAATTGAAGTACGTTAGAGATAATGGCATTGACACCAGAATTTCTAATTACCTCGTATTCTTTCTTAGATGAAGTACCAATACCACTTGGAACTTGCATGAATACAGGAGATTCATAAGTCTCTTGTACTGCCTGTCCAGATAGAGTATTAACTAAACTTAGAAATAGTTTATCGTTTCTTCTAGCACCAATCTTGAATGAGTCAATCTCATGTGGAGGCACAATTTCTTCATTGTTGTATCCAAAGAGATAGAATCTATCAGTAACACCAACACCAATAGTTTTTCTAGTGTCAATGGTCAACCAAGATACTGTAGAGTCCTCTCTTACAATCTCTCTTGGTGGAATGATATGTGTGATATAACCTACATCATCTCTATCGAATGATACTGGACGGAAACCTGTAGCCTCAAGTGCAGTCTGTCCAAAGTTACTGTTAGAGTTGGTGATTGATGCGTCACCGCCTCGTTCTGCATGGAAGTGTCTAGCATATGCAATAGCGAAAACAGAAACCAACTGGATAACAGAGTTATTCCTAGTCCTCATGTGTGAGGTTTCATAGAATGGTTTGTATATCGCCCTTGAGTTTGAGTGTAGTGGTTTGTCTGACTCTGCTACTGTTGTGGTATCATTGAAGATTGCAGTTGTAGGATTATATAAGATGAAGGCGTTGTCATCTTTCTGAATTGAAATACCAGTGAACTGAGCACAAACCATAGATTTGAAACCAGTTGCCTTATCTCCATCACAATCCAATCCGTTCATACCAAATACGGAACGGAGTGATACGTTGAAGATATATGGAGAAGCAGATCCAACAGTATCAGACTCAACTACGACACTAGAGTTCTGTATTTCCTGTGGAGTTGGAAGTGCATTAGCAGGGATATTTGAGGTCTGAACTGTAAATTGAGTGCTACTTAGAACCTCATCTACAAGGAATGAACCATTATAGGAGTTGATTGCAGTTGTAATACCAGCAATTAAGACAGGAGTATCCTTGAATAGTCCATGTGCCTTATTAGTATTAATAGTTAAAGTTGCAGTAGGAGTATTACCATCACCAGCCTTAATAGATGATACACCAACTGGGTCTGACTGTAAGTCTCCAACGATTCTAAATTCATCTACGTTGGGTTCAAAGTCATCAAATGTTGGGTAATCACCAACTGGTCTACCTGATGAGTCTCCATATGCCTTTGCAACCTTGAAGTAGAACATATCAAGGTCAGTCAATCCACTGTCTGTGCCATCAATCAAGACATTGTTTATACCATCAGCATAGGTGAATGTTCCTAATTTATGGTGAGAGTATGAAGGAGTCTTTGTATTACTATCGTAGTCATAGTATGCAGTCTTGGTGATGTCTGCATCAAATATGGTGAAAGCAGTGAAGTAACAAGTACCAGTAACTCTAAGAATACCAGCATACTCCATGGCATCGTTTGCTGGATCTGGAACATATAGTGGTCTTAGTTTGGTTTTACGAAGATCCAAACCAATAATAGATGTACCACGAGGCATGATAGCACCACCTTCGGTACTATTATACTTGTATAGTTCGTTGTTAGGGTCTAATACATCAAAGTTTGTTTCAGTTGTGAACTGTTCTAGAGAAGTTACTTGATACCCTGCGTTCTTTCTCTGCTTAAATTCTGCGTTACCACCATTATTTGTAACTGTAAATCCAGGCCTATTATCAATATAGTGTGTGCCAGGATATGCTAGAATAGTGGTTCTGTCTATCTTATCATTATTTTTACCTACTTGATATGAGAACCTTGCAGCCTCTATCAACGCCCTTTGGATAGTTTTGAAGGGTCTTGTCTGAGAGTTACCTCTATTTTCTATGCTATCAGTAGCATCAAAGTCACTTGGGTTTACATAGAGTATATTACCCTCAGCGTTCTTCAGAAAGTTTTCTAATCTTGATAGAGGCATTTTACCTTCTTACTATAAATTTCTTCTAACCTATTTAGACAG
>Ga0209645_1000477_pt1 | contig 20505 bp, 31 predicted proteins | sample ETNvirenome_6_30_FD_184070 | JGI IMG/M metagenome (GOLD analysis project Ga0209645, IMG submission 184070) | Marine viral communities from the Pacific Ocean - ETNP_6_30 (SPAdes) (version 2) | ecosystem: Environmental > Aquatic > Marine > Oceanic | place: Pacific Ocean | collected 2013-06-19
AATAACTAAAGAAATAACACAAATACCAAAACCAAAAGTACAACCTATAGCTGCTGTGTATAAATTTTCTGATTTTACAGGTCAAAGAAAATCAGTAGATGGATATGCTAATTTCAGCACAGCCATGACACAGGCTCCAGAGACATATCTAATTAGAGCATTAAAACAGTCTGGTTTTTTTCGTGTTGTTGAAAGGGTGGGAATCGATCACATAACTAAAGAACGTCAAATAATCCGATCGACAAGAGAAAAGTTTGAGGATGATACTGCACAACTACCATTACTTTTTGCTGGAGTAATTTTTGAGGGTGGTATTGTTGATTACAACACAAACCTTAATACAGGTGGTATTGGATCAAGGATGTTAGGCATATCTGCTAGCAAGCAATATAGAGAGGACACTGTTTTGGTTTCTATAAGAGTTGTGTCAGTAAGCACTGGCGAAGTTTTGTTAGAAAACTTAACAACAAGAACAATTTTATCTGTTGGCATATCTTCTGATGTTTTTAGGTTTACAAACAATTCAACAGAATTAATTGAATTTGAAACAGGAAATGCTATGAATGAAAGTAAGTCTATTGCTTTGCAATCAGCTATAGAAATTGGTATTGTAGATATTATCAAACAAGGTCGCGAACGTAACTTTTGGCAATATGCAGATGAATAAATACTTTTTTATACTTTTTTTCTCACTTACTATTTTTGCAGACAATGAAATATATGTAGACCAAAGTGGCTCAAATGCAACCATAGATTTAGAGCAACTAGGCTCATCTAACCTTATAGGTGGTACCTCAGCTGTTTCTGGAACTATGACAGTGCTTGACCTTGATGGTTCTACTATGACGCTAGACATTAATCAAATTGGCTCTAGTAATATATTCAGATCTGACGCTATCGATGGCGATAATTTTACAGGTTTTTTTGAGTTTGATGGCGATAGCAATGTTTGGGACCTTTTGATGAACTCTACTGGTCTAATTACAGCTGATTATGTCGATCTTAACATTGATGTAACAGGCTCAAGTAATGAGGCTGATATAAAAATAGGTGAAAATGCTAACTCTTCCTATCTTAATTTAGATTGGATAATACTGGGTGATAGTAATGAGTTAGATTTTGACATTGACTATGAAAACGCAACCAACTACATGGACATAAATGGTAGCTCCAACACCATTAATTTTACAGGTAGTGGATATAGCGGTAACACAGCGGCGACATCAGCATATTTTAATTTAGATCTTGATGGTAGCAGCAACACTATGAACATTACCCAGGCATCTACATTAGCGCGTGATTGGTTACAAGTTATTGCAAATACAAGTAATTCTAATATCTGTATTATTCAAAATGACGGTGGTACTTCCACTTCATGCTGATTCAATAGGTGATATTACAGAATTAACAGGTTATGGTAGAGTTTACCGAGATGAGCCGTATGAGGCTGCTCTAGACTTCGATATAAATTCTTTAGACAATGTGCAAACTAGCGCGGGTCGAATAGCTATAACCTTTCTAGATGAATCAACTGTCAAACTTACAGAGCATAGTGAGTTGCTCATAACTGATTATGTCTACAATCCCAACCCGGATAAATCAAAAATGGCTTTACAGTTTGCTAGCGGTACTATTAGGTTTATTAGTGGTAATGCAAACAAACTTAACAAAAAAAATATCAGTCTCTCTACTCCTAGCTCACAAATTTTTGTGCAAGGTACTGATTTTGTTTGCACGATTGATATTACTGGCAAAGCATTAATAATTTTATTACCAAATGAGTTTGGTGATGCTAGTGGAGAAATAGTAGTGCAAACAGCTATGGGTCAACAGGTGCTCAACAAACCATACCAGGCTACAACTACATCTGCTTATGATGTGGCTCCAACAAAACCTGTTGTTTTAGATATTGATTTAAACTTCATTGATAACATGTTGATTGTTTCACCACCAAAAGAGCAGTTTGTAGAAAATGCACAAACACAGTCACAACAAAATGATTACTTAGAATTTACTGATTTAGATATAGATTTTTTATCAGATGAAGATATGTTGGATGAAGATGAAAACATAGATTTTTCGGAGCTCGACATAGATTTACTAAACGTAAATTTTCTTGAAGATTTGTTAGATGTATTAGATGAACTTGATGTAAAAGAAGAAGAAAACTTGTCTGATTTTTCTAGTGGCATACAGCTAGTCGGCACAAAAATAGGACAAGATACCGAAACACAAATTACAACAATAATACAAGGCGATCAGCTTAAATTTATGCGCATGGTAAATCAAAGAGCACAAGTGTTAGTCAGTGCCGACCAAGCATACAACATCGTTATTACCCAAGACGGTGTATCAAAAGTCATACAAGTAAATGGCACAGCTAACTCTACAATCAACATAACTCAAAGTTCCGGATGAAAAAGGTAATATTCACAGTATTTATATTACTAGCTATACCACTGTTGTTTCAATTATATCCTTTACAAATTCTTAAACTACAAACATTTGACACATTTGTAAAAAAACATGAGCCTAGTGGTAATTTTGTTGTGTTAAATATTACTCAAGAAGATATACAAAAATTTGGTGGTTGGCCTTTTCCTAGACAAGAGTTAGCACAAATACACATGGACATTTTAGAGGCAGGTGCCATGGGTGTTGGTTGGGTCATATCCTTACCGAATCCAGATCGTTTTGGTGGCGATGAAATGTTTTTGATGGCTTTAGATTATAGTCCTAGCATATTAGCCATGTTTGAATATGACAATGGTAATTATCCGCCAACAAGCGGAACCGTTTTACTTGGAGAAAATATTAATGGTATTATGGCTAAGGGAGTTGTTGCAAACGACCCAATATTCATAGATGTTCCCCAAGGTTTATCGACGGCTCCCACTGAAGTAGATAATCTTGTAAGGCGCATGCCTTTGTTAATGCAAACACCAGATGGTTTTGTTGCATCGTTTGGCACCGAAGTTTTGAAAGTATTGGCTGGTGCTAACACCTACATTATAAAAGGTGATGATAATGGTATGCGACAGATTACAGTGCAAGGCTTACCTCCTGTTGATGTAGACAACCTAGGTCGCAAATGGATTTCTTGGGTCGACACTCCACAAACAAATTTACAAGAATTAGCTGTTGCACATAAGTTTGTGTTTGTATCAGTTAATGCACCGGGCGTATTTCCAACTGTTGCAACACCTGTTGGCTTGCTTTCTCCACATGAAGTACAAGCAGCCCTTGCAGAATCTATACTTATACAAGACTCACCCTATGTGCCTGATTGGGCGATAGCAGCTGAATTACTAATGTTTACTTTGTGCCTAATAATAGTTTCAGTTATTTTCGGTTATTTAGGTATGACACAATCACTAATATTTGGTGGTTTATTTATGGCCGCGACCTTTATAAGCGGTGTTTATATTATAAAGACTGGCTATCTTGTAGATTTTTCTTGGACTTTTGTATCAGAGTTTGTGCAAGGTAGCGCTATTTTTTATGTTCGGTTTAGACAACAATACAAACTGCGACAACAAATAAAAAAACAATTTGAGCATTATCTTGATCCACGCCAGGTCAAATTATTGCAAGATGATCCTAGTCTTTTAAAACTAGGTGGAGAAAAAAAATATTGCACCTTTTTATTTACAGATGTCAGAGGGTTTACTGCTTTGTCAGAAAAACTGGATGCAGAAGAAGTAACAAAAATTATGAATAAAGTCTTAACCATACAAGCAGATACTGTGAAATTTTACGATGGCACTGTCGACAAGTATATAGGCGACGCCATGATGTCAATATTTAATGCACCTTTGGATGTATATAAACATGAAGAAGCAGCAGTGCTTTGTGCAAAAGAAATACAAGATAAGATTAAATTAGCTAATTTAGGCATTGAAATAGGTGTGGGTATAAACAGTGGATATGCTGTGATTGGAAATATGGGATCCGATACTAGATTTGATTACTCAGCTATTGGTGATGCAGTAAATATAGCAGCAAGATTAGAGTCAGCTACTAAAGAAGTGGGTGTAGACATACTAATAGGCGAAGAAACTGCAAAAAATTGTAAAATTGTATTAAAATTACTAAAACCTATAAAAGTAAAAGGTAAAGAAAAGAAACTAACAGTATATACAGTAAAGGAATCTATATGAAAGGATTATTGAAAAATTTAGTAGGTGCAGTAGCTCCAACCATAGGCACAGCTCTTGGTGGTCCAATGGGCAACATGGCGATGAGTAAGATTGCAAGTGTTCTTGGTGTATCTAACGATCAGAAATCAATACAGCAAGCAATACAAAATGCAACACCAGAACAGATGCTAGAACTTAAAAAAGCAGAACAAGAGTTTGAAGTGCAAATGAAGGAGCTTGATGTTGATGTTTTTAAATTAGAAACTCAAGATAAACAAAATGCTAGAGGTATGTTTAGCAAAGATTGGACAGCTAGAATAATCGGTGTTGCAACAATAACTGGTTTCTTAGGCTACATATTCTTAGTAACACTACAACCACCAGAGCAAAATAGTGAAGCGTTAATAAATTTAGTATTAGGATATTTAGGCGGTTTAGCAAGTGCAATTATATCTTTTTACTTTGGAGCGTCACATAAGGGCGACGACTAATGGCTAAATCACCTGACGCTTTTGTTTACAAATGCAAACTTAAAAAAGTTATAGACGGAGATACTGTACGTTTAGAGACTATAGATCTTGGATTTTCAGTGCAATTACATAATAAATCTGTACGCATAAATGGGATTGATACGCCTGAATCTAGGATTAACATAAAAAAATATCCAGAACGAGCTAAAGAAAAAGAACTAGGATTACTTGCCAAAGATAAGTTGAAACAATGGTTAGTAGGTGATATAACCTTAAAGTCTTACGGCACCGACAAATACGGTAGGGTGTTAGGAGATATATTTTGCGAGAAAGGAAATGTGGCAGAATTACTTAAAAAAGAAAATTTGGCCGTCGATTACTTCGGTGGTACAAAAGTCAAAAAATGGGGAGAATAATATGAAAATATCACAAGAGGGCATCGCCCTTATAAAAAAATTTGAAGGTTGTGAGCTAGAGGCTTACAAATGTGCAGCTGGCGTTTGGACTATAGGTTATGGCTCTACAAAAGGAGTTGAAGAGGGTAATACTATATCTCAAGAAGATGCAGATAATTTATTGTTAGAAGAAATGCACGAATACGAAGGCTACATAAATGACATGGTTACTGTTGACCTTAAACAAAACGAGTTTGATGCCTTGGTATCATGGGTATTCAATTTAGGACCCTCAAACCTATCTTCGAGTACGTTATTGTCTAGGCTTAATAATAAAGTTTGGGATGATGTACCCAATCAAATTAAACGTTGGAATAAAGCTGGTGGACAAGTAAAACAAGGTTTAGTAAGAAGAAGAGAGGCAGAGGCTTTACTATTCGAGGGTAAAGAGTGGCACGAAGTATAACCTTATGTGATACTTACGCTAGGCGTTTTACGCTTAGAGCTGGGTTACATAATATATCGTCGCTACCTTGTTTCTCAGCTCGCTTATGAGCGACGTTTCATTCAAAGATTTCGATATATTATCTGAACAAGATAAGGCTGAGGCCGTAGCTTTACTGCAAAGATACGATCAATTAGAAAAACAAGATGGTTGTCAAAAAGACTTTATGGGTTTTATCAAACACATGTGGCCCGATTTTATTGAGGGCAGACACCATAAAATTATTGCAAACAAATTTAATAAGATAGCAGACGGCAAATTAAAAAGATTAATTGTATGCCTGCCACCTAGACACTCTAAGTCTGAGTTTGCATCAACCTTTTTTCCTGCATGGATGATGGGCAGAAGAGGTAATTTAAAAATAATACAAACCACGCACACAGCTGAATTAGCAGTTAGGTTTGGACGTAAAGTTAGAAACATAATCGACAGCCAAGAATATCAACACATATTTCCAGATTTAAAACTACAAGCAGACAATAAATCAGCTGGTCGTTGGACAAGCAACCAAGAGGGTGAATTTTTTGCAGCTGGTGTTGGTGGTGCTATTACAGGTCGTGGTGCAGATTTATTAATAATTGATGATCCTCACTCTGAACAAGATGCTTTATCACCTAAAGCCTTAGAGTCTGCATATGAGTGGTACACATCAGGTCCTAGACAGCGTTTGCAACCGGGTGGAATTATAGTGATAGTAATGACAAGGTGGAGCACAAAAGACTTGGTAGGCAAAGTTTTAAACAAACAAGGTGATGAAAATGCAGATCAGTGGGAAGTTGTAGAGTTTCCTGCAATCATGCCAGATAGTGAAAAACCCTTATGGCCAGAGTTTTGGAAAAAAGATGAATTGTTGGGTGTGAAAGCATCTTTACCCATATCAAAATGGAATAGTCAATGGATGCAAAACCCAACAGCAGAGGAGGGTTCTATTGTTAAGAGAGAATGGTGGAATCGTTGGGAGGATGAAGATGTACCACCTTATAGTTATGTAATACAAAGTTATGATACTGCTTTTTCAAAAAAAGAAACAGCTGACTATTCTGCAATCACCACATGGGCAATATTTAATCGTGGTGATGAAAGCAATGACGAAATTATATTATTAGATGCAAAAAGAGTTAGATGTGACTTTCCGGAGTTAAAAAAACTTGCATTAGAAGAATATAGATATTGGGAACCAGATTGTGTGTTAATAGAGGCTAAAGCATCTGGTACACCATTGACACATGAGCTTAGGCGTATGGGCATACCTGTAACATCATATACACCTAGTAGAGGACAAGACAAAGTAGCACGTATGAATAGTGTTGCACCTATATTTGAATCTGGCATGGTGTGGGCACCAGAGGATGATTTTGCAGAAGAAGTCATTGAAGAAATGGCGTCATTCCCATTTGGCGATTACGATGATTATTGCGATAGTGCTACAATGGCTCTGATGAGATTTAGACAAGGTGGTTTTATATCACTATATGAAGATTACCAAGATGAGGTGAAACTATTAAAGAAGAACAGAACAGTATATTATTAAAAACATATACAACTACATTTGTATGGGATGGGGTTGAATACATGGGTCCTATAATACATGCACCAAGCCTTGAGTATGCAAAACTAATTGCAGAGTACCATGGTCTTTTGCTTGATGGTGAATTAGAGGCTATCATAGGAACTGAAATAGGTTTTGCAGATATGGAAGATAAGGTAATACATTAACATGGCTATAGAAAAACTAGGAACAGAAAACGATCCTAATATTAAAAAACAAGGATCAGCAGTAAATGTTATGCCTGAAACCTCTAGAGACGAGGAAATACAAGCTGCAGCACAAATACTTGTAGATGATGAACAAGTTTTATTAGATGATGAAATTCAAGCACCTATGCAACCACAAATGAGTTTTGATGCTAATTTAGTTGATTTTATAACTGAAAACACTTTACAAAAAATATCAAACGATCTTTTAGATGCCATAGAAACAGACAAACAATCGCGATCAGAATGGGAAAAAACATATACTGATGGCCTTCAATATTTAGGCATGAAGTTTGATGAAATGAGATCGCAACCATTTGAGGGTAGTTCTGGAGTAGTTCATCCAATACTAGCTGAGGCTGTAACACAATTTCAAGCACAGGCTTATAAAGAAATGTTGCCAGCAAAAGGACCTGTAAAAACTGAAATAGTAGGTGCAAGAACAATAGAGACTGAAAATCAAGCAGAGCGTGTTCAAGAATTTATGAACTACTACATCATGAATGAAATGAATGAATATGATCCGGAGCTTGACCAAATGTTGTTTTATTTACCTCTAGCTGGCTCTTGTTTCAAAAAAGTATATTTTGATTTTGTTTTAAATAGAGCTGTAGCAAAATTTATTGCACCAGAGGATCTTATTGTTCCTTATGAAGCCGCAGATATAAGTTCAGCTGAGAGAATTACACATTCTATAAGCATGTCTGCAAATGAAATTAAAAAACAACAAGTTACAGGCTTTTATGCTAATGTCGACATTGGTTCTAATTCTTATTCGGAAGATATGGACGATATTAGTGAGGCCATAGATGAAATACAAGGTATATCACCATCATACAAAGAAAACAGAAACAGAACTGTATATGAAGTACATACTGTATTAGACATTGAGGGTTTTGAAGATTTAGACCAACAAGGTGTCCCTACAGGTCTCAAATTACCATATATAGTTACAATAGAGGAAGATTCACAAAAAGTTTTGTCAATACGTCGTAATTACAGAGAAAACGATTTATTAAAAAATAAAATTAATTATTTTGTTCAATATAAATTTTTACCTGGTCTAGGTTTTTATGGATTAGGCTTGTCTCACATGATTGGCGGTTTGTCAAAAGCATCTACATCAATATTAAGACAGCTTATAGATGCAGGTACATTAGCTAATTTACCAGCTGGTTTTAAAGCTAGAGGTATGCGCATCAGAGACGAGGACGATCCTTTACAACCCGGTGAGTTTAGAGATATTGATACAACAGGCGGATCTTTACGAGAAAACTTAATTCCTCTCCCAATTAAAGAACCTAGTAGTGTCTTGATGTCACTATTAGGAATTTTAGTGGATTCTGGTAAAAGATTCGCCGCTATCGCAGACATGAATGTAGGTGACATGAATCAAGCAATGCCTGTTGGAACTACTGTGGCTTTACTAGAACGTGGCACAAAAGTTATGAGTGCTATACACAAAAGATTACATTATGCACAAAGAATTGAGTTTGGATTGTTAGCGAAAGTTTTTAGTGAGTATTTACCACCAGTATATAATTATCAAATAGGCTCAGGGTCACAAGAGGTAAAACAAATAGATTTTGACGATCGCGTAGACATAATACCTGTATCTGATCCAAATATTTTTTCACAAAGTCAAAGAGTTACATTAGCTCAAGAACTTTTATCAATGGTGCAATCAAATCCCGAAATACATGGTCCTATGGGTATATATGAGGCATATAAACGCATGTATGCTGCTTTAGGTGTAGATAATGTAGATGCTTTGCTACAACCACCTCCAGACATGACACCAAAACCTGTTGATGCAGGACAAGAAAATGCTGGGTTATTATTAGGTCAACCAGCTCAAGCGTTTCCGGAGCAAAATCATCAAGCACATTTAGAAGCACATAAAAGTTTGTTTCTTACTGATATTGTAAAACAAAGTCCTCAAGTGCAGGCTTTGATAATAAGTCACTGTATGCAACATTTACAATTTTTAGCAACACAAATAGCACAAGAACAAATGCCACCAGAAATGCAACAACAAATACAACAGATACAAGCACAAATGCAACAAGTGTCGCCTCAAGAGGCGGCAGCGATTCAACAACAAATACAAATGATAATGGAGCAGTTTAGTTCACAAATCATGGCACAGCTAGCAGGTGAGTTTTTACAATCTATAGGTATGGGTGGTAGCGATGATCCATTGGTTGATATTAGAAAACGCGAGTTAGATTTACGAAACAAAGAATTAGATATGGAATCTGACCAATTTGTTGCAAAACAAAACCAAAGAGCTCAAGAGAAAATGCTAGATAGTGACATACAACAACAAAGAATCGATATGCAAAAACAAATAGCAGATGATAAACTTGAGGTAGCAGTAGATAGACTAAAACAAAATGCTGATTTAAAATTATTAGAATTACAAAACAAACTAAGGGGAGTACAATGACAACATCTTATATCCGTGAAGCACAAAAAAAACTAAAAGCAGAAAAAAAGATTTTAAGAGAACAAGAAGCCAAAGAACAAAAAGCTGCATTAGAAGCAGCTGACAAAGCACATCAAGAAAACATGGCTAGAATTGAAAAAAAGATGGCTAAAATAAATGGTGACTTGGTTGAAGAAGTAAAACCAAAGAAAACTACAAAAAAAACTACAAAGAAACCAGCGGCAAAAAAAAGAGGTAGGCCAAAAAAATCTTAATCTATGGACGAAATACAACTTTTAGATAAGATTAAAAAAACTATATCTGAACGCGAAACACAGATACAAGAAACTTTAATGTCTGGTGGTTTAAAAGATATTGAACATTATAAATATTTGCAAGGAGAGCTTTCTGCTTTATACTATATTGCAAATGCAATTAGTGATATGGGAAAAGATATATGACAACAGCCGCAGAAAATACTGAAATAAGTAAAAAAGTAGCAGAGGCTTATGTAGCACCAGATACTTTGGTGTTAGATCCTGAAAAATTAGACAAATCATTACTTGATAGGATGCCACAACCTACTGGTTGGAGAATGTTAGTTTTACCTTATGCTGGTAAAGCAAAAACAGACGGCGGCATAGTATTAACAAAACAAACTACAGATCGTGAGGCTCTAGCTACCGTTGTGGCTTATGTGGTCAAGAAAGGACCACTTTGTTATAACGATAAATCTAGGTATGGAGAAACGCCCTGGTGCGAAGAAAAGCAGTGGGTTTTAATCGGACGCTACTCTGGTTCGAGATTTAAACTTGAGGATGGTGCAGAGGTAAGAATCATCAATGATGATGAAGTAATTGCCACAATTCTTAATCCAGATGATATAGTGAGCTTATGACGATAGAAAACGAACAAAATCAAGTGCAACCAGAGGTTGCTGATATAGAGGTAGAGGTAACTGAATCTGAAAATCAAGTAGGTGCAAGTGCTGAACCCAAAAACGAGGATGAATTAGAAAATTACACAAAAAGTGTTTCTAAAAGAATCAACAAGTTAAATGCAAGAAATAGAGCAGCTGAGGAAAAAGCTGCTGCATTAGAGGCACAATTAGCACAAAAAAATCAAGAAGTGCAACAATATTACAGTGCAGCTGTACAATATCAACAAAATTTGTTGGAAAAAGAAGAAGAAACAGTACAAATTAAAGAGCGCGAGGCTACTGAGCTTTACAAAAAAGCACATGAATCTGGAGACGCTGATTTAATATCCAAAGCAGATAGTTTAAAAAATGAAGTAGCCATACAAAAAGAAAAAGTGCGTATTGCTAAGCAAAAACAAGCAGAGGCAAATGCACAATACCAACAACCACAACAACAAACATATCAAGAACCACAACAAGTACAAAATGTGCAACCAACACAAGAGGCTTTAGAGTGGAAATCAAAAAATAAGTGGTTTGGTGAAAATGCTGAGGCTACTCAGTATGCACAATACACACACATGAATTTAGTTAATGAAGGTTTTGAACCAGACTCAGATGAATATTATACTGAGTTAAATGACAGAGTTTATAAAGTTTATCCTGATTTACAATCAGATAATGCTGAACAAATTGAGGACAGACCCGCTGTGCAAAGAGTCGCCTCAGCCTCCGTAGGAGGTCGGCAAAAAACACAAGGCAAAAAGAACGGTGTGCAATTCTCTAAATCAGAAGTTGCCAGACTCCGTGGATTAAAACCGCATGGCATGTCCGAGGACGCTTGGTTAAAGTCCGTTGCTAAAGAAAAACAACGCATACAATCTAGGGAGGCAAAATGACAACAGAAGATAATAAAGATATGACACAATCCAGAAATTCCCGTGAATCCGAGAATCACGCTAATAACACTCGTAGACAACCATGGAGACCAGTAAGAAAACTTGAAACTCCTGCACCACCAGAAGGGTATGAATATCGTTGGATAAGAGAATCCATGCTGGGACAACAGGATGTCGCTAATGTAAGCAGAAGATTGAGAGAAGGTTGGGAGCTCGTAAGAGGTACTGATTTACCCTCAGAGTTTGTTTTACCTGTAGCTGATGATAATTCAAGACATGCTGGTTTAGTTTATAGTGAAGGTCTGCTATTAGCAAAAATACCGATCGAAACCAAGAATGAACGTAATACATATTACGAACAGGAAACTGCAAGAAAAAAAGAAGCATTAGACAATACTATGTTTAATGAATCTAAAAAAGACGGCAGATATGTGAAGTATGATTCTGATAGGAGATCCAACGTTACTTTTGGTAAAAAGTAATATCATATAAGGAGAATATACAATGGCTAATAATAACAGCCCATTTGGATGTAAACCTGTTCGTATGATGGGCGGAGCGCCTTATTCTGGAGGTCAATCTAGATATAGGATTGCTAGTGGAGCAACGACACCAATATTCCAAGGAGACTTGGTTACTCAGCTTACTGCTGGTGTAATTGGACGTCATGCAGCCTCTGGCACAGTTCCAATTGTCGGTGTGTTTAACGGTGTTTCTTACACTGATCCGACCACAGGCGAACAAGTGTTTAACAATTATTATCCCGGCAGCATTGCTGCATCGGATATAATCGCAAGCGTCATTGATGATCCTAATGTAGTTTTTGAAATACAAGCAGATGCAGCTATGCCTGTAGCAGACTTGTTTGGAAATTTCGACATTGTTGATGGATCACCAGTAGGCGATACTAAGTCTGGAATATCAGCGACAGAGCTAGATGTGACTACAGGAGCTACTACAGCAACTTTACCACTAAAGGCTTTAGATATATCCCAGGATCCCGATAACGACGATGTTTCATCGACAAATACTAACGTACTTTGTGTCATACAGAATCATGTAATGGGACAAAAAGGCGCTGGTTTAGCATAAGGAGTATATAAATGGCTATATCAAGAGCACAACTAGCAAAAGAGCTAGAGCCTGGGTTAAACGCACTTTTTGGAATGTCCTATGATTCTTACGAGAACGAGTATGAAGATATTTTTGTTATCGAAGATTCAAATAGAGCATTTGAAGAAGAAGTCCTAATCACAGGATTTGGTTCAGCACCACTTAAGTCTGAAGGACAAGGGGTGCAATTCGACAACGCATCTGAAAGTTACAGTGCACGTTATACACACGATACAGTGGCATTAGCGTTTGCTTTAACCGAAGAGGCCGTGGAGGACAATCTTTATGATAGTCTAGGCAAGCGTTACGTAAAAGCATTAGCAAAATCTATGGCTAACACTAAGGAAGTCAAAGGTGCTGATGTTTTAAATAACGCTTTCTCATCTAGCTTTACAGGCGGCGATGGTAAATCTCTCATTGCAACAGATCACCCACTATCTGGTGGTGGTTCAGCTGCAAACAGAGCAACTACCATGGCTGACTTGAATGAAGCGTCATTAGAAGATAATCTTATCGATATATCAACTTTTACAGATGATAGAGGATTAACTATTAGTGTCACAGCGGATAAACTTATTATCCCGCCGCAACTTGTTTTTGTTGCTGACAGAATATTAAATTCTCAATTAAGATCTGGAACAGCTGATAACGATATTAACTCAATTAGAAACACAGGTGTTATGCCCGGTGGCTATTCAGTTAATCATTATCTAACTGATCCTGACGCTTACTTTATTCTTACTTCTGTGAATAGCGCAGGTGAAGGTCTAAAAATGTTCCAAAGATCACCAATGGAGACTTCTATGGAACCAGACTTCTCAACTGGCAATATCAGATATAAGGCTAGAGAGAGATATTCATTTGGTTTCTCTGATTGGAGAGGAATCTTTGGATCACAAGGAGCTTAACAAAAAGCTGTAATACGCTTATCCTCTACTAAAGTATTACAACTAGGGCCTTTTTAAGGCCCTTTTTTATGCCTAAAATAAATTGTATAAATATGTGTAAATAGTTGCATATTTGTATAGTTTTGGTAATATATATATGTGAGTAAATTAATTAATAACCAAAAAGGAGTTAAACATGGATATTAATAATCTAGATGGTTTTACTGCTACCAAAAAAGCAGAGGGTAAAAGAGTCGCCATTTATGACGGCACTAAGTATCACTTAGAGGGCACCGTTGCTGTGGTTGATTATGAAAGTGGTTATGTTCCACTTGCTGATCTTAAGACTGGTGATTATGTAAACTGGGATAAAGCAACAATCGATGCTTGGAACAAAAAGCAAGGATTAACTGATGCAGAGGTCAACATGTTGATTGACCAAAGCATGTGGCCTACAAAAAAGGGGGTAGCATAATGGCTGATAATCTAAAATCAAATATTAAAATCTGTAAGGATGTTTATGACACTAGACTTGGTAAAGGCAACTGGGCCTTGACCAATTATGGTGGTGGTACAAAAGTTCTTGTAAAAGGAGAAGAGGGGTTTCATTGGGGATTTTGTCAACTTGATGATGATATGATCCATGAAATAAACAAACACTTTAATAACGATGTTGACATGTTATTAAGACATAGCTTTGGAGGAATAGCATAATGAAATATAAATCAAGCGACGATGTAATAAAAGACTTAATGCCAGAGGTAATTAAGTTAGTAAAAGAAACAGCTTATATAAATCCAAATGATTCAAGGATAACAGACGCAGATGTTCTTGGTTTGGTTGTGTCTAAGTATTTAAAATGGTGTGGTAGCGATATAATGGAGGCTATGTTTTCAGCTTTAGAAGATGCTAACTTTCACGATCTTAACAAAAGATTATCTAAAACATACCAAGATTGGGAAAATGAAGAAGATCCTAATGAACTTGACTGGAATAATACAGCTAGTCCTTTGCATTACTAATGACAGAGATAACTAAAATATTTGTAGATATGGATGGAGTCTTAGCAGACTTTATCCAAGGTGTTGAAAGTCCTAAGTATCTAAACGGACCATTTGATAAGCAATCAGACTACGATCAAAGAAAAGTAGAGCTATCTAACGCTGGTTTATTCTTTGATTTACCACCCATGAGTGATATGAAAACACTTGTAGATTATGTAAAAGGCACAGGTATAGAATGGGAAATCTTATCTTGTTCTGGTTCTGTTAATAGAGATAGAGTGGCAAAAGATAAGTTTAAATGGATAAGAAAACATGTTGACATAGATGTAGTGATTACTTGCACCTTAAAAGGTAAAGACAAAGCCATATTTGCAAGACCAGGACATGTGTTGATTGATGATAAAGCAAGTAACATTACAGCTTGGCAAGAGGCAGGTGGAATAGGTATTCATCATACAAATGCTAGTAGAACAATAGATTATCTTGAAAAATTGACAGCTAGTTCTTAGTTGCACAAATAACAACCAAAGAGTATTATCAATACTGTAGAAATGATTGTTGCAAGCATGGTGTTTGCAATGGCTAATTTTTTATAGGAGGCTGATTATGACTACGCATTTTACTTCGGGTGTTACCAATGTAGGTACTGACAGTACGCTTGGTAAATTAAAAGCACCTGCACCACATAAGTATCATCAATACTTTAATGATTTTGATACTTACTTAGCGTCCGATTGGACAATCACAACAACTGAGGATGGCACTGGATCAGCGTCTGAGGCACTAGCTGATGGCGATGGTGGAGTTTTGTTAGTAACAAACGCTGCTGGCGATAACGACCATGACTTTTTTCAGCTTGTTAAAGAGGGTTTTAAGTTTGAATCTGGAAAACAAATAGGTTTTCATGTTAGATTTAAAACCAATGACGCAACACAAACTGATATTGTTGCTGGTTTGCAATTGACTGATACAACACCTTTGGATGTAACAGATGGTATCTTCTTTTTAAAATCAGATGGAGCTGCAACAATCAGCTTTATCGTTGAAAAAGACAGTACACAATCTACATTGACATTACCAAACTCTTTGGCAGATGATACATTTATGACATTAGGTTTTATTTACGATCCTAAAGATCAGAAATTTCATGTGTTTCAAAACAATGTTTTAGCAGGTACAGTAGTTAGCACTAATGCACCAGATGATGAAGAGCTTACACTTTCATTTGGTATTCAAAATGGTGCTGCTGCTGCAAAAACATTAAGTGTTGACTATGTTGGTGCTTATAAAGAACGTACAGCAGTAACAGAACTATAGGAGTAGATAATGGCTGATACAGTAACCTCACAAACCATTCAAGATGGTGAGAGGCTTGCCATTCTTAAATTTACTAATGAATCTGACGGTACAGGCGAATCTTCTGTCAAAAAAGTTGATGTATCAGCTTTAAAATCTGACAGCAAAGGTAGAGCCTGTTCCGGGGTATCAATAAGTAGAATACACTGGTTTTGCAGAGGTATGGGCGTAGACTTAGAGTTCGATGCCACAACCAATGTTTTAGCAGTGACTTTGCCAGCTGATAGTAGTGGCGATGAATACTTTGACCAGTTTACTGGAATACCGAACAATGCAGGTTCAGGAGTAACAGGAGATATTGACTTTACTACAGTAGGTCACTCAAATGGCGATGCTTACTCAATTATTTTGATTTTGAGCAAAAACTACGGCTAATGGCTGCTAGCAAACCCAAGCGTCGAGCTAAACAAGTTCGACGTACTGTTGGCAAGGGCGGTAATTATCGCCCTACCAAACAGGGAGCAGGCATGACGCGTAAAGGCATAAAAGCCTATCGTAAGAAAAATCCTGGCTCTAAATTAAAAGGTGCTGTTACAGGAAAGGTCAAAAAAGGTAGCAAAGCTGCAAAAAGGCGTAAGTCTTTTTGTGCAAGATCTTTAGGCCAATTGAAAAAAAGTTCAGCTAAAACAAGAAATAATCCTAATTCAAGAATTAGGCAAGCAAGAAGAAGGTGGAAATGTTAAATGACTAAAGCAAAAATGAAAAAGGTAATTAAAGGTTTAAAGAAAGCAAGCAAAACACATGCTGGGCAAGCAAAAACCCTTGAATCAATAAAGATGAAAAAAGGTGGTGGTGCATCAAAAACACCATCTAATGTGGCTAATCCATCAATATATGCTAGAGCTAAAGCAAAAGCAAAAGCAAAATTTGATGTTTACCCAAGCGCTTATGCCAATGCATACATGGTTTCTCAATACAAAAAAATGGGTGGTAAATACAAAGGTGCTAAGAAAAAAGCAACTGGCGGTGAAATGAGTTTAAAACCAATACCAGCTGAAAACAAAGGTTTGCCAAAACTTCCAAAAAAAGTTAGAAACAAAATGGGTTTTATGAAAACTGGTGGTGCTGTAACCATGATACAAGGCCGTGGTTGTGGAGCTATGATGCAAAGCAAACGTAAAAAAACAAGAGTTCCAAGTTCTTAATGAAAAAGAAAAAAGATCCTAAAAAAGGCACAGGCAAAAAACCAAAAGGATCAGGCAGAAGGCTATATACAGACGAAAACCCCAAAGATACTGTAAGTATTAAATTTGCAACTATGAAGGATGCAAATGCAACAGTAAACAAAGTAAAAAGAATAAAAAAACCATTTGCTAGAAAAATACAAATACTTACTGTGGGCGAGCAAAGAGCAAAGGTTATGGGTAAAACAGGTATAGCCAATGTATTTAAACGTGGCAAAGAGGCTATTAGAAGGACTAGAAAAAAATGAGCTTAACAAAATGGTTTAAACAAAATTGGGTAGATATAGGAGCACCAAAAAAAGGTGGTGGTTATAAAAAGTGTGGTCGATCAAAACAAAAAGCAGATGCAAAAAGAAAATATCCAAAATGCGTGCCAGCTGCTAAAGCTGCTCGTATGTCAAAGTCACAGATAAAATCAGCGGTGCGACGAAAACGTGCAAAAAAACAAGGGGTTGGTGGTAAGCCAACAAATGTAAAAACTTTTGCGGCGAAAGGTGGTATGATAACTAATAGACCAAGCATGGGATTGTTTGGAAGGAGATAAAAATGAAAGGTACTAAATATATGGCCAAAGGTGGCGGTATGAAAGGAACTAAATACAAAGCCATGGGTGGTGGTATGAAAAGCACTAAAGGTTTTGCCAAAGGTGGCGCAGCTTTACGAAGTGAAATGAAAGCTAACCCTGGTATGGGTAATATGCCTAAATCTGTCATGTCAGCTCTTATGGGTGGCGGGACTAGAGCTCAAGGCCAAGCTAATGTGTTAAAAGGCACAAAAGGCATGGCTAAAGGTGGTGGTATGAAAAAAGGCACTAAATACAGAGCTAAAGGAGGCATGATGTCAAACCTTAGCAAAGGTATAAAAAATATAGGTAAATTTAAGTAAACATAAATTAAATAAGGTGGCGTATTTAATATCAAATATCCCGCAGTTCAAATGCTGGGTAAGAAAAGAGTTTACAACTAATCATCAACATGGGCATGGTGAGTACCTCCATGCTCTTGCTTTTGCAGTCAATACAATTCCAGATAGATCTTTGTCTTTTCAAGTAGTTTTTACAGGTTGTGAAACAGATTTTGAAGGTTATCCAGATGAAAACGTACACGGTGGAGCAATGTGGGCTCGTATGCCAATACAAGCTCTCGTAGGCGATATACCACTAGCTGAGTGGCCTAAACCCATGGAAGATCATTTAGCACAACCTTGGGACTGTCTTAGTCACCATCATAGTGTAGTTACTATGGATCGGGTGAGCTCAAGTCCTTGGTTTTGTAAAATAGGTGGCGAGTTCTATATGGGCAAGTACATGTTTACAGTAGACTACACTGAGCACTCAATAGCAGATGATCCTGCTCAACACAAACAAAGTCACATTCTATATTTAACAGACGCAGGTAAATATACCGGTAACTTTGTTGCACTACCAAATAATAGAGTGAGAGCGACCAATCCAGCCTTATGGAGAACAGGCGAAGGAGCTCCAGATTTTTCACCTAGTCAATGGGTGCACTCTGCTGAGGCACATGAAAGTTATACAGATCCGACCATAACATTTGACAATTTATATGCACAAGAGGAAGATAGAGAATAATTATGACATTATCTGGAAGTAAAGACTTTGAACTTGACGTAGCTGACTATGTTGAAGAGGCGTTTGAGCGTTGTGGCTTGGAGCTTAGAACTGGCTATGATTTAAAAAGTGCAACTAGAAGTCTTAATCTTATGTTAGCAGAGTGGGCAAACAGAGGTCTAAATCAATGGACAGTGCAAGAAAAAACACTAGACATGGTAAAAGATACTGCTACATACAATATAGATAGCACAAATGCTACAGCACCAATTGATGTGCTGGATGTATTTATTAGAGAAACAGTTGGCACTGAAACTACTGATTTACCATTAACAAGATTAAGTAGAGCTGAGTATGCACACATTACAACTAAATCTAGCACAGGAAAACCAAATCAATATTTTATCAACAAACAAACTACACCAACAATAAAAGTATGGCCTACTCCGGATAAATCTAGCACATACGTCGTGCACATGAATGTTTTAACAAGAATGGATGATGCAGATGCAGGTGCTAACACACTTGATATGCCTTTTAGGTTTTATCCTTGTTTAGCTGCTGGTCTTGCTTATTACATATCTCTAAAAAGAGCGCCTGAACGAACAGGATTGCTCAAGGGTTTATATGAAGAAGAGTTCCAAAGAGCTTTGTCTACAGACGAGGACAGAGCATCGTTTAACATCACACCTAATTTAAGGAGTTACAACAACGCATAATGGCTTTTGCATCTGGTAAAAATTCATACGGTATCTGCGATATATCTGGCTTTAGGTACAAGTTACGCGAAATGCGTAAAACTTGGGATGGTTTGTTGGTTGGTCCAGACCAATGGAACGCAAAACATCCTCAACTACAACCCAAACCATCTGCTGTTGACCCTCAAGCAGTAAAAGATCCTAGGCCAGATACAGCAGATGATAATTCAACTTTCTTGGTTTATACCAATGTTGGTGACGGTAAATTAGGTAGTGTTCTAACAACATTTTCTGTCAGCACTAGTGTTGGCGAGGTTTCGGTAACAACATGAGTTTTACATTAGGCACACTAAAAACTGCAATACAAGATTATTTAGAAGTATCTGAAACAACATTTACATCACAGTTACCGACTTTTATTACAGAGGCAGAAGATCGTATTTTTTCATTTGTGCAACTACCAGAGCAAAGAAAAAATGTTCAAGGTACCTTAACATCTAATAATAGATTTCTTGCTACACCTACTGATTTTTATGCACCTATGAGTTTAGCAATAATAAGCTCAAGCACATACGATTACTTAGATTACAAACACCCATCATTTATTAAAGAGTTTTCACCAGGCACTACTCAAGCAAAGCCTAAATATTACTCTTTGTTCGATGAAACAGCTTTTGAGGTTTCGCCTTTGCCTGATGCAAATTATACGGTTGAACTTCATTATTTACATAAACCAGTCTCTTTGACTGCTGGTAGCGACTCTGGCACGACATTTTTATCCACAGACTATAGTGACGCTCTGTTGTATGGTTCTTTGGTTGAAGGTGCGTTATTCCTTAAGGAGCCATCTGATGTTATCGCACAGTTAGAGGGGCGATTTAAGGAGGCGATAGCCAGAATGAAAAACACATCAGAAGGTCGTGGAACACGCGACGAGTATAGGTATGATTCAGCTCGCTCTAGCGTGAGCTGATGGGTAGAATAGAATCTTTAGAAGGTAAAAGTATTGCTTTGGTTGGACTTGGTATATCACAAGTCGATTTTGCGATCGGTCTACAAAATGGTAGAACTTGGGATGAAGTATGGTGTATCAACTCAGCAGCATCAACTTACCCAGCAGATCGCATATTTATGTTAGACCCAGCAAGTAGATTTTTTGATAGTAATGATGCTGGCAAACAAA
>Ga0209645_1000478_pt1 | contig 20503 bp, 23 predicted proteins | sample ETNvirenome_6_30_FD_184070 | JGI IMG/M metagenome (GOLD analysis project Ga0209645, IMG submission 184070) | Marine viral communities from the Pacific Ocean - ETNP_6_30 (SPAdes) (version 2) | ecosystem: Environmental > Aquatic > Marine > Oceanic | place: Pacific Ocean | collected 2013-06-19
GAGAATCATAGATATCATTTCCTATGTGGTAAACATTATTCAGGGCAAAAAACGGCCTGAACAAGACGAACATGAAATTTTTTTAGGTTCAGACACTTACTGATCTGTCAATGAACAATTTATGTGCATTGATATAGTACATCCTTATAGATATATATAATACACAACACTTCAAAACAGGAACTTACCCAAGTTCTAGCTTGTCAGGTTATGACATGGTGTTGATCCAGCTGGATTTTTTATTTGAAGTTTGTAAAAATTTTTAATAGAAAGGGTATATGGCTATGACACCATCAGAGAAGAAGGCTGAAATCACTCGTAAAGAGAATAAAGCCTTAAAGAAAGATAATGCTGAACTAGCATTACAAGTTAAGTTCTTACTTGAAAGGTTAGAATTAAAAAATGAACAGTTGTTTAAATTCAGAACGGAAATGTTAAACAAAACAGTTGATGAATTTATACAATTTAAAACAAACATAATGGAGATACAACAAAATGCCTAAAGTTGGAAAAAAAACATACCCATATTCAGCCGCTGGAATGAGAGCAGCTAAAAAAGACGCTATGAAGAAAGGCGTTAAAATGAGTATGAAAAAGCCAAAGAAAAAATAATGGCTAGTAAAGTTAATCAGGCTGGTAATTATACAAAGCCAGCCATGAGAAAAAGATTATTTAACAGTATTAAAGCTAGTTCTGTACAAGGAACTGCTGCTGGTAAATGGTCGGCAAGAAAAGCCCAGCTGTTGGCTAAAAGATATAAGGCAGCTGGTGGGGGATATAAGTAATGAAAAAGAAAATTGTAACAATTAAGAAAGTTATCAAAGGTCTAAAAAAAGCATCTGTATCTCACAAGAAACAAGCTAAGACTTTAGCCAAAGTTATTAGAATGAAATAATTATGGCTCTTGCTAAATCACAAAGAAGTTTAAAAGCATGGGGTAGTCAGAAATGGCGAACCAAATCTGGTAAACGATCTAGTGATACTGGCGAGAGATATCTACCTACAAAAGCAATTCAAGCATTAACTTCAGCAGAATATGCTGCTAGTACTAGAGCAAAAAGAAAAGCAAAGGCTCAAGGTAAACAAGTATCTAAACAACCTAAAAAAATAGCAAAAAAAACTGCTGCTTATAGGAAGTTTAGCTAATGGTAGCTAAGAAACATCAGAATCCCACAGGTGGACTTAACCAAGCTGGTAGAGATCACTTTAATCGTACTACAGGTTCTAAGTTAAAACGACCAGTAACAGGTAAAGTTAAACGAGGTTCTAAAGCAGCCAAGAGAAGAAAAAGTTTTTGTGCTAGAATGGGTGGAGTGAAAGGCCCAATGAAAGATTCTAAGGGTAGACCAACAAGGAAGGCACTAGCCCTTCGGAAATGGAAGTGTTGATGACCAATATTGATGATGAAGTAAGTTTAGAAAATAGAAAACAGTTTCCTCTATCATATCAAGACAGACAAAGATTAAGAAAAATAGTTAAGAAGGTACATTTAAAGTTCTTGCCAGAGGAGTTCTTAACTGATAAAGAGGCTGATAAGATGATTGAATCATTAGGGCCAAGTGTTAGGGAGAAACTTATAGTTGAACATATTGACAAAGTTAAGTAATGGAGTTCAATTATAAGCCAGATGGACAAACACTTAGAGGCTTTCTTAAATCAGACGATTTCTTTAGAGGACTTCGAGGCCCAGTTGGAAGCGGTAAGTCAGTTGCTTGCTGTGTTGAAATATTTAGAAGGGCACTTCAGCAAACTAAAGGTACTGACGGAAGAAGAAAATCTCGCTGGGCTGTTATCAGGAACACGAACCCTCAATTAAAAACTACAACAATTAAAACATGGCTGGATTGGTTTCCAGAAAATACATTTGGGCCATTTCGTTGGTCAGTTCCTTATACACATCAGATTACTATTGGTGATGCAGACTTAGAAGTTATCTTTCTTGCATTAGATAGACCTGAAGATGTTAAAAAATTATTATCATTAGAACTAACTGGTATCTGGGTAAACGAAGCAAGAGAATTACCCAAGTCAATCATTGATGCTTGTACTATGCGTGTAGGCAGATACCCTAGTATGCGTGATGGTGGTGCATCATGGTATGGAGTTATAGCAGATACCAACGCACCTGAAGAAGATCATTGGTGGGCAGTCATGGCTGGTGATGTACCAGTGCCAGATCATATATCCAGAGAAGAAGCATTAATGTTAGTCAAACCAGATAACTGGAGTTTTCATACACAACCTTCTGCATTATTAGAAAAAAAAAATGATAAGGGTGAACTTACTGGATATGAACGCAATCCAGACTGTGAAAATAAAAAATATATTACAAATGCTTACTATGAAAACATAGTCAAAGGTAAAACTAAAGGATGGATAGATGTTTATGTAATGAACAGGCTAGGATCATTAGAAGAAGGTAAACCTGTATATCCAAGTTGGAATGAAGATATCCATGTTAGTAAAGAACCTCTTACACCATTCCCTACAGATGTATTTATTGGTGTAGACTTTGGTTTAACACCAGCAGCTGTCTTTGGTCAGAAGCTAACAAGTGGTAGATGGGTAATCTTACAGGAGTTAGTTTGTTTTGATATGGGTATTGTTAGATTTACTGAATTACTAAAACACGAAATAGCAAAAACATACAAAGGATTAACAATAGATATCTATGGTGATCCAGCTGGAGACTTTAGAGTGCAAACAGATGAAGCTACTCCATTCCAAATTATGAGAGCGCAGGGAATCAGGGCTAGACCAGCTCCAAGTAATGATGTTTCTCTGCGTATAGAAGCTGTAGAAACAGCATTAGGTAGGTTGGTAGAGGGCAAGTCTGGATTTTTATTAAACAATAGCTGTGTGAACCTTAAAAAAGGATTTAATGGTGGCTATCATTACAGAAGAATCCAAACATCAGGAGATCGTTATGATGAAAAGCCAAATAAAAATAAATATTCTCATGTTCATGATGCTTTACAGTATATGTTAATGGGTGCTGGAGAAGGTAAACAGCTTACAGTAGGTAAAGCTACCCCTAGTGCAGTTGTTAAGACTAGAGGTTGGAATATCTTTGACAAAAAAAAGAAAAAATCAGTATGGCAAAGCAGATCAAGTTTCTAGTTTATTTCTTTGAAAACGAAGATGGTCATAGACACACCAAAATATTTAAAAAAGGATTCAAGCATTGTGGGGTTGTTAGTTATGATCCAACAAGTAAACATTGGATAATATTAGAGTATATATTTGGACAATTATTAATAGAAACAATAGATGATGCTACTGCTGAAGCGTTTTTTAGAATGATTAGAATGAAAAATGGAGTAGTCTTAGAAGGAGATATGAAGAAAAGAAAGACTGGTTTTCCTAGCTTTATGGGATCATGGATTAAAGAACATAGTTGTGTAAGCTATGTGCAAAGAATCATAGGTTATAATAAATGGTGGATATTTACACCACATCAATTATATTGTGCGTTGAAAAAAGAAGGATATTCTGAAATAGAATTATAATGGGAAACTTATTCGGATCAACAAAATACAAAGAAACTCCAGCTGATAAAGCATTAAGAGAAGATATTGAAAGAAAGCGTAAAAAAGAACAAGAAGAACAAGATAGATTAGAAGCTATTGATAAACGAATAAAGAAAAGAAAAGCAAAAGGTATGCTAGGATCAAGAACTTTATTTTCTAGTGCTGGCACACAAGGATTTTATAGAGATGGTGAACAAATTTGAGTAGTGAAAAAGGATCAGCTTCTGCTAGTAAAGGTGGAATGTCTAATAAGTCTGCAAAGACTAACCCAGTGGTACAAGGCATTAAAGCAGATCAATACGCAAAAGAAAAATTAGGAATTACTACTACAGTAGCTGGGCCAGTTACTGGTGCTAGTACAACACCAACAGGATTTTATTCTACTACATCATCTAATCAAATGTATGGTGCTGAATATCAAGCAGCTAGAAATGAATATTTAGCATCTCAAGGTTTAGGCACTATGCAAAAGAATGGATCATTTACTACAGGAGTACAAACAGATAAAGGATTAGTATTTACTTCTCAAGCTAATCAAGCATATCAAGCCTCTAAGAGAGAACCAATACCTTTGTCAAGACAGATGTATGATTCTCAACAACTATTTACTCAAGTAGCTGGAGCAATAGCTACAGGACTAAGTGGTATGCCTTCATTTTTTAGTGCAGCATATTATGCTAGTAAAAAACCATATAGCAAGTATGTTGGAGAATATATGTCAGGTGCAAAAAAAGGTGTAGACAATAAAACAATTACATCAAGTAAAAATCAAACAAGAGAGAATATTACAACTACTGCGCAAATGAATGCTGATTTTAATGAAGCTCAAAAAGGTGATGAGAAGGCTTTGAAAAGAGTTCAAGCATTAGCTAAAAGTGGAGAAGCTGGTAGCCCTAACAGAAAGTTTTTAGTTACATCAGCAAAAACATTCTTAGGTTCAATGAAATCTGGTGGTAACTTTTAATGCCATATATGCCTTATCCTCAAGATGATGCACCATACTCAGGCAACGATCCTAGAGTAGCTTCTTTTATAAAAAAGTTTAGAGATGCTGAATATATCTTTGATCATTGGAAAGATAAATACGAAGAAGCATATGAATATACAATGCCTCAAAGAGAATCTTTTTACGAAGAAACAATAGGCGAAAGAAGAACAGATAAAATATTTGACGAAACAGCTGTAGTAGGTATTCAAGAGTTTGCTTCAAGACTACAAGCTGGAATGGTTCCAACCTATGGGCGTTGGGCAAACTTTGAAGCTGGTTCTGAAATACCTGATGATGCAATACCACTAGTTAATGAACAACTAGATGCTATTACTGAATATGTGTTTGAAGTATTAGGTGGCTCAAACTTTAATCAAGAAGTACATGAAGCATTCATGGACTTAGCTATTGGAACAGCTGTTCTTCTAGTAGAAGAAGGTGATAGTCTTAATCCTATAAACTTCCAAGCAATACCTCTACCAAGAGTAATGCTTAACAATGGCCCAGATAATAAAATAGATACAATCTTTAGAACTAGATACATTAATTACAATCGTCTTATGGCTGCATACCCCAAAGCAGAAATGTCGCCAGAAATGTTAAAGAAGATTTCAGATGATGGTCATGCTAAAGCAAAAGTAGTAGAAGGTGTTTTTAAAGTTTACGATAAGCCTAACGAAGAAATATATAAATACTGTGTAGTTTGTATGGATATGCAAGAAATGATTTTAGAAAAAGAACTAAAAGGAGTAGGTGCAAATCCTTATATTGCCTTTAGATGGAATAAAGCATCAGGAGAAGTTTATGGTCGTGGCCCAGTATTTAATGCTATGGCTGCAATTAAAACTACAAACTTAACAGTAGAACTCATCTTACAAAATGCTCAAATGAGTATATCTGGTATCTATACTTTTGAAGATGATGGAGTAATAAATCCAGAAAATATTGCACTACAGCCCGGTAGTCTAATCCCTGTAGCACCAAACAGCAGAGGATTACAAGCACTACCAGCAGCTGGTAGGTTTGATGTAGCTCAGTTAATCTTAGGAGATATGAGAGCAAATATTAAAAAGGCTTTATACATGGAAACATTAGGTAGACCTGAAGGTACACCAATGTCAGCTACTGAGGTAGCAGAAAGAATGTCCGATCTATCACGACAAATAGGATCGTCATTCGGTAGATTACAATCAGAGTTTGTTACACCCTTACTAAGAAGGGTAATTAGAATATTAACAAAACAGGGTAAGATTCAAATCCCAACAGTTAATGACAGAGAAGTAAAAGTAGTATCTACTTCACCATTATCTAAAGCACAACATCAACAAGATATTGCAGATGTAATGAGATTCTCTGAGATATTGGGAACTACTTTTGGCCCACAAATGTTGAACATGGTGGTCAAACAAGATGAAATAGCTAGATATTTAGTAGATAAAATGAACTTACCAGAAAAATTAGTAAGAACAGCAGAAGAACAACAAGAAATAGTTTCAAGGTTGCAATCACAACAACAACAGGCTAATATGCAGCCAAATGAGTTGGGAGAAACTACAAACCAAGAAGTCCAATAAAACAGAAACAACAGACATAGATAAAGTGTTTGCTTCTGTCTTTAATCAGCCTGATGGCAAAAAAGTATTGGAATATTTAGAATCACTAACCATTAACGCATTTTGTTCGCCACAATCGAATGACCAAACGCTATGGCATTTAGAAGGACAAAGATGGATAGTGGGATTATTAAAAAGCAAAGCAAAAAGAGGTACAGTAAATGAGTGAAGATCAATCAACTGAGAATACAGAAGCTAGTACAGAAACAGAGATACCATCTTATGTTCCTGAAAAGTTTTGGAATAGTGATCTTAATGAAGTAAATGTTGAGGAGCTTGGAGCTTCTTACAAAGCATTAGAAAAAAAATTAGGTCAAAGGACTGAGGAGTTAGCTGGTAATATTAGAGAAGAAGTATTAGCTGATATTAGTGGTCAAGCACCTGAAAAGTATGAAATGGTAATGCCTGAACTACCAGATGGTGTTCAGATAGATGTTGATCCAGAACAGCCATTATTAAAATGGTGGGAAGAAACAGCTAGATCAAAAGGTCTTAGTAATGAGGATTTTAACAAAGGCATAGAAGCATTTGTACAAAATGAAATAGCTGGATTACCAGATAGAGATACACAATTAAATCTATTAGGTGAGAATGCTACACAAAGAATAGAATCAGCTGATCTATGGGCAAAAAAGAATCTAAGTGAAAGTAGTTATGCAGCTATAGCTAATATGGCTAGTACAGCTGAAGGAGTAAAAGCAATAGAAGAAATTATGGCTTTAAATAAAGATGCTCCTATACCTACTACTGAAACAAAAGTAGATGTTCAACTTGATCCACTTGATCTTAGATCAATGATGGCTGATGAAAGGTATTGGAAAGATGGAGCAAAAGATCCAGCATACATCAAAAAAGTCTCAGACCTATACGAAAAATACGCAAACAAAGCGTAAAAGAGTAAAAATACTTTGGAGAGATGCTATCAGTCATGCTGAATGGCTCTCTCCTACAGATGCTAAGAACTATAAACCAGCTATAAATACTACAGAAGGCTACTTACTAGAAAAAAATAAACACGCCACAATAGTTTATATGTCCTACAATGATACGGATATTGGCGATACAACTGTAATTCCTACAGAAAATATTAAATCATTTAAATTTGTGCGTTGAATCTTAGGTATTTTTATGTAAGTGATTGCATATAAGACCTCAGATGGCATTAGGATCGCCCTTTCTAAGGATAACGATTGCTTCCAAACGAGATAATCTTTTTACATATAAACAAATAACTCAAAGGAGATAAAATGAGTGCAACTATAACCAATGCTTTTATTACTCAGTTTGAAGCTGAAGTACATATGGCATATCAAAGAATGGGTAGTAAGCTCAAGAACTTAGTCCGAGTAGTTAATGGTGTATCAGGTGAATCTGTTAAGTTCCAAAAAGTAGGAACAGGTGAAGCAACAACTAAAGCTAGACACGCTGAGGTTGTAGCGATGAACATTTCACACACAAATGTAACAGCAACACTTGCTGACTTTTATGCATCAGACTATGTCGATAAGTTAGATGAGCTAAAAACTAACATTGACGAAAGATCAGTTATTGCAAACAACGCAGCTTATGCTCTTGGTCGTAAAACTGACAGTATATTAACAGATGCTATGGCTTCTGCTACAACACTAGCAAACAATGCTGGTGCTCAAGGTGGAACAGTAGCAACAGACATGAACGTAGATAAGTTCCAAGAAATGCAAGCCTTATTTGGTACAAATGATGTGCCAGATGATGGTCAGCGTTACTGGGCTATTGGGCCAAACCAATGGTCAAACTTATTAGATGACGATCAATGGTCAAGAATGGAATACATTGGTTCTAACGAACTACCTTTTAGTGGTATGAACTATACAGCTAAGAAGTTCTTAGGATTCTTAGTATTCGTACATTCTGGACTAGACACATCTGGTTCAACAGACAGACACACAATCGCATGGCACAAATCATCAATGGGTCTAGGCGTTGGCTCTGAAGTAAGAACAGAAGTAAACTACATTCCTGAGAAGGTAGCTCACTTAATGACTTCTTACTTATCAATGGGTTCAATTCTAATCGATACCAATGGTATTAGAGTGCAGAAGTGTGCAGAGTAGGAGTAAATAATGGCATACGCAACTTCAAATCCTGTAAAAAAAATCTCTCAAATGGGAGATACTAACTCGCTATGGTACTACTCTGACGGAGATGCTATAGGAACTATTGATGATGCAGATTACTTTCTAGCTTCAACAGCAGACTTAACAGCTGGTGATGTTATTATAGTAAATAGTGGTGGATCAAATGGTGTTGTTGATATCTTAATTGTATCAGCTGCAACATCCTCTACAGTAACAACTGCATTATTATCATAATGATATTGGGGGGTTTTATACCCCCCACTAATGTAAAGGATTAATTATGGCAATAACAGTAGCAGCAAGAGCATTAGCAAAAAAATTACTTAAAAATAAAAAGCTAAAAAAAGCAATAAATGTAACTACAGAACAAACAAATAAATTAAAAAATGCAGCTAAATCAGGTGCAGCAAAAGTATCTGGAGCTAGTGCAGCTAGTGCAGCAGCTGGAGCAAAAACACTTGCTAAAAAAACAGTTTCTAAAGGAAAAGACTTAGGTAAAAAAGCAGTTAAGAAAACTGTAGAAGGTGCAAAAAAAGCATCAACAGTTACAGCTGGAGCAGCAACAGGAGCTGCTGTTGGAGCTGCAAAAAAAGCTGGTAGTGCAATATCTGCTAGAGTACCAGCTGGAGTAAAAGAAGCAGCTAGAAAAGCTGGAGTAAAAACAAAAGATTTAGGAAATAAAATTAGGTCAGATGTAGACATAGGAGCTACAATAGCTGGTAGAAAAGCAAAAGCTGGTATGGCTGGTGCAATAGGAGTAGGTAAAAAAGCAGCTGAAGCTGGTAAAAAGTTTGCAAAAAAAGATCCATTTGTTGCTGGTATGGCAGCACAAGGAGCTATAGATATTCCATTAACTGTAGGAGCTGTAGCATTAACTGCATCTATGGTTAAATCGTCTACACCAAAAGAATCAGAATATGATATTAAAAGAATGAGTGATGGAAGATTTAGCACAACATTTAAAGATGCAAATGCTAATGCTGTTTTTTCAGATAAACAATTATCATCAAAAGAAACAGATCAAGTAAGAAGTTATCTTGCAGTATTAGACAGTATTATTCTTTCAGATGATCCAAGAAAAAGAAAAAATGAGTTTTTAGCAACATTACAGGTTTTAAAAGATCAATATGGCATATCAAACATTAGTGGTAAAAATTTATCAATAATGTTACCACAAGGATAAATGGCAGTAACTAAAGTAGATATTGCATCAAGAGCTTTGGTGATGGTAGGAGCTAATCCTATTTCATCATTTACAGACAATTCTACAGAAGCATTAATTACAAACACTCTTTATGAAGAAGTAGTTGAATCTACATTATCAGAATGTTCATGGCGTTTTGCTATGGGCCAAAAACAATTATCATTACTAGCTGATGCTCCAACATCAAGATATGAATATGCATATCAGATGCCAGCAAATCCAGCTGTAATAACTATAGTTGCTGTAACAAATAACGATCATCCAATACCTTATTCAAGATATGAAGATAAGATTTATTTAAATGGTTATGGTTCTAGTAGTAAAGTTTATATGGACTATGTATTTAGACAGGATGAATCTTTGTTTCCAACCTATTTTAGACTAGCTTTAATTTATAGATTAGCTAGTGCATTTGGTGGATCATTGGGTAGAGATGCAGCTATGATTAATTCATACGAAACTAAAGCTGAAAGACAAATGATTAAAGCAAGAAATATTGCATCACAAGAAACTACAAGCAAAAAACTAAATACTACTAGATTCATAGCTGAAAGAAGGAGCAGTCGAAGTGGACTTGTTGATTACTAATGCCCAGAAAAGTCAGACAAGTATTTACCAACTTTTCAGCTGGAGAGCTTAATCCTCTACTAAACGCTAGAACAGACGCTAAAGCATATTTTGAAGGTGCTAGACAATGTAAGAACTGGTATCTTTTAGATGAAGGTGGTGTTATGCGTAGACCAGCAACACAGTTTACAGCAGAGCTACCAGCAGAAGCTAGAATTATTCCTTTCATATTTGCAGAAGATGAAGTAGCTGTATTTGCTTTATCTAATAATAGACTAGATGTTTATAACTCTAGTGGTACTGCAATACAAAGCAACATTACTACAAACTGTAACTGGACTACAGCTCAGTTATTTGAACTAAGCTATGCTCAGTTTGCTGATACAGTATTTATTTGTCATAGAAGTAATCCTATTGTTCAAATCAAAAGAACAGCCGCATCTACTTTCTCAGTTAGTTTATATGCGTTTGAAGAAGATGATAGTGTTACTGTAGGTGGTGTAAATAAAACATTACAACCATTTTACAAATATGCAGATGCTACTGTTACTGTAACATTATCTGCTCATGCTACTGGCACAGGCAGAACACTAACTGCTAGTGCTAATGCTTTTAGCTCTAGCTATGTAAATACATATTTAACAGTTAATGGAAAACAAGTTTTTGTAACTGGATACACAAGTGCTACTGAAGTTACTGTTACTGTATTAGAAGATACAGTTACTGTTGGCCCTCATGCTGATTGGCAAGAACAACTTATATCTACTACTAGAGGATTTCCTCAAGCAGTAACATTACATGATAATAGACTTTGGTTTGGTGGTGTAAGAGATAATCCTTCGGTTATTATTGCATCTGAAATAGGTGGGTATTTTAGTTTTGATTTAGGTACAGGATTAGCTAATGAAGCTATCAATGTAAATATTACTGCCGATACGGTAAACGAAGTAAGACATTTAATATCTGGTAGAAACTTGCAAATATTTACAGATTCAGGTGAGTATTATATTCCTCAAAGTAATGATAGTGCTATTACACCATCTACTATAGCCTTTCTTAGACAAACACCTTATGGATGTAATAGAGCAAAGCCAACTCCTTTTGATGGTGCTACTATCTTTACATCTAAAAATGGCAAATCAATTCGTGAGTATGTTTTTTCTGATTTAGAACAAGCATACAAATCTAACAGTATATCTGTATTATCTAGTCAGGTTATTGACAATCCAAAACAAATTACAATGATGACTGGTAATGAAGAAAGACCTGAACAGTTTGCATATTTTTTAAATAGTGGAACTAATTTAGATGGAAAAATAGCTGTGTTTCACAGTATTAGAGATGAAAAAATAGCTGGTTGGACTATTTGGAATACTAAAACAAATGATAAGTTTCACAGTATTACATCTATTAATGAATTTTTATTTGTAGTTACAAAAAGAATATTACCATCAGGAACTAAGTATTTGTTAGAAAAATTTAGTAATGATGATTCTATAACTGTAGATTGTAGTACAACAACTACAGTATTTCAAAAAGGAACACCTTTAGTCAAAGGCGGTAGTCAATCTGGAACCACTCTAGTTATTGATGGAATTACTACTGCGCCATCAATACTTGAAACATTTACAATAGCTGGAAATGCAACTGAATATGCAATCCAAGCTGTAACACAGTTAGGTACTAATGAATATAGATTACAGTTAGATAAAACACTAGCAGCAACTCCATCAGATAATGCTGCAATTACAATAGTAAAAGGTTTTATTCATACTGTTAATAGCATTTATGAACCAACTAATGTTGTAGAAGCTGTGTTTGGAAATGGTGCGTTGGGTTCTTATACAATAGATAGTAATAATAGAATTACTTTGGATAATGCACCACAAATTACTGGCGTTAGAGTAGGATACAATTTTACGCCTGTATTAGAAACAATGCCTATTGATAAAGAAATAGATACTGGCCCATTGACAGGACAGCCAAGAAGGATTAATAAAGCTATAATAGATATTTCTGGGGGTTTAGATGTAACTATGAAAGCTGCTGATTTAACTTCTAAAGAACTAATAATACAACAAGCCGATTTTACTATAGGTGATGATTTATCAGCTTCTGCTGGTAAAAAAGAATTTACATTTTTGGGATATAGTAAATCACCGACAATAACAATATCGCAAGATAGCCCACTACCATTAAAGGTATTGGGTTTAGCTATGGAGATACAATTCGCATGAGTGCTAATGCTGCAACTTTAATGTTAATCTCAGCTGGTGTAACAGCTGTAGGTACAATATCTTCTATGAGATCACAACAAGCTGCTCTCAATAGAGAAAATTATAGATTAGAAACAGAATCAAAAATGGCTGCACTAGCAGCTGCACAAGAAGAAAATGCTAGAAGGCAATATGCTGAAAAAGAAAAAGCAAATAACTTAGCTTATCAATCTATTGCTGGTTATGCAGATGATAGTATGTCATTCTTAAATATGAATAAACAAATTGTAGAAAACAGAAACAAAGACATTTCTGATATTAGACTAATGGGAAAATCTGTTGATTTAAAATATAGACAAATGGCTTTTGAAAATCAAGCTAGAATGGAAGCAGTAACTTTCGGTGGTTATACTTCTGTAATAGCTGGGTTAGTCAATGGTTATGGAAATTATAAATATTACAGCTAATGGCATTAACATCAGGAGATAGAAAAAGCAAAGCTACAGTCAGCTCTATACAGAGCAGAATGGGTGTAGTAGATTCATATTCAGGCAAAGATGCTTTGGGATTAGCAGCTGAAGGTGCATCTGCTGTATTAGATATTTTTGCAGAAAGAGAAGCTAATAAAGAAGAAGTAGCTTGGAAAACAGATTTTAAATTAAAAACAAGAAATACATTAACTAATTATGCAAGAGAATATTATGATGATCCAGATGCATTTACTAATTCTGTAAATTCTTATAGAGATTCATTAGTAAATAGTACACCTACTAGATTTAAAAATTACGCAAAAGAATATATAGGAAATCTTGCATTTGAGTATGGAGATAAAATATGGCAAGAAGCTAAAAATCAAAAAGACCTTTTAATATTAGATAATTATTTAACTAACCATACTGATTTTATAGCAAATAGAAATCAAGCTATTATGGGTTTAACTGTAGATGAAATGCAATCATATTGGACAGAACAATTATTACCTGAAATGTCAGATGCTATGGCTGATTATACTAAGTTATATAACTCCTATCCAGCTGCTATACAGCAACAATTAGCAGATCAATATGGTACTCCTGATAGTGTAGATGCAGATGGTAATCTAGTTAAAGGAACATTTAATCAAACATTAGCAATAGGATTTGAAACACAAAGATTAATTAGTTTAGCTAAACAACAATTAGATCTAGCACAAGCACAAGATACAGCATTTATGCAACAAATGGGTGGAATACCAGAAAATTACATTACAGAAGTAGAAAAAGTTAATAAAGCATTAGCTAAATATGGATTAGATTATATAGATAATCCTTTATTTGATGTAGATGATTCTAGTGTTTATAAAAATACAAACAGAGAAGAAAGAGCAGCAATATCATCAAGTGTTGGTAGCTATATAGAAACATGGAATAAAGCTAATGAAAAGAATGTAAAGAAACAAGAAGTATTAATAGAGCAAAATAAAATAGATGTTGTAGCAAATACAAAAGCTGCAATTATGGATGGTGATGTTTTTGCAGAAGATAGATTAAGAGTAATAGCTACAGAAAATGGTTTAGATTTAGATCAATTAAATGATTTGATGCAAGAAAATGCAAAAATGATGGCTATTCAGGATGTAAGTAGTCAAATTACTTATTTTGATAGTGGCAAAATTATAACAACAATGTCTCAATTTGAGGTTAATACCATGATTCATGATAGAGTAAGAACTATAAATAATAGATTTGGTGAAGGAACTATAACAGTAGATGAATTAAAAGATGAAGCTATGATGCAACAAATGTATGAGTTGGTAAGCATTGAGTTTGAAGGTATGAGTAGAACTGTTTTTAACAATATGCCTATGTCTGCTGTAAATGAAAATGGTTTATTAAGTAATAATTTATTTTTAACATCCTTATTAGAACTATCAAAAACATATGGAGCAGTTCCAGATAAACTAGAAAATTATTTTGCTAGTGCTGGTACATTTAATTTTGAACAACCTAATGATAGGCAAGAACTTAGAAATATGGCTGAGTTTGCAAATAATTTAAGTTTAACTAAAGGAATAGCACCAGCATTTAGTAATGATGAAGCAAATTATTTATTTCCTCATTTATTAAGATTACACAAAGAGTTTGAAAGAATGGGAAGATTAGATGCAGAATTAGCTAATAGAACTGAACAAGAAATAAATGATATATTAGGCAAAAATACTATTGGTGAATATGAAGCATTAGTTGTAGAAAAATGGATTAGTGAAGTATACCCAGATCAAACACTTATGGATGAAAAAATACAATATTTAAATAAAGTTATTGTAGATAATGATGTAGATATAAATGAAATTATGTATGACTTTTTTAAAGATAGAGAAGAAGATGGGCCTTGGTGGGGTTTGTTTTTTACAGATCAAGATTTATTAACTGGTAATGTAGAAGTTAATTTATTTGGAGATGATAGAGATTTAGAGCCATCTTTTAATTTAGTATTGCAAGAAGCAAAAGAAATGTTTGATGTAAGAGTAGCGAGTTTATTTGGCAACACTAGTTATAAAGCAACTATGACACCAAAAGCTATTAAAGAAGCATTAAAAGAACAGTTACCTTATATTCTAAATACATTAAGAAGTGCTGGTTATGGATATAGTGAGAATTAATGCCTAAAGAATTAGTTAAATATCCTATGTTTAAAACCTATATGGAAAAAGGTTTATCTCAAGATCAAATTAAAACAGATGCTGTGATGACTATTATTAATAGAGGTCTAGGATTAAATGATGGTGAAAGAGCTGCATTAGGTTTGAGTTCAGATTTTTTTACAGCTGAAAATATACTAGGTTTAATGGACAATAAAAGAATTAGATTTGATTATGATCCAGCTAGTATTGGTGATCCAACATATAGAATATCAATAGATACAGATGGTAATGGAATATTTATGGCATTAAATAATCCTAATGATCCAGATTCAGGATTTAAACCTGAGGCAAATCCAGAACTAGCTTCTTCTTTAACATTACAAGGTGTAAGAGCTGATTTTCAAAATCAAGCATGGCAAAATTGGAAAAGTCAAAATATTAAAGCAGATGCTTTTTTTAAAACATACGGTTTCCTAAATATTGAAGAACAACCATTAGTTATGCAAACACTTAAAGGTATGTTTAATTTAGTTTATAACGGATACAATAAAGGAAAAAATGGTGTAGAAGATTTAACCAGAATGTTTAATGACATTGAATGGTTACCAGATGTTAAAATACCTGATTTAAAAACTGTTGAAAGACAATTACAAGAAAATCAGATTCAATATTTAACATATCAAAAACAAAAAGAAGCTGGAGTCTTTGACGATTCTTTTGCTTCTCAATTCGAAGGTAAGGAGAAAACAGCTATGGGATATCAAAACACAGCAACAAATTTATTAATGGATACAATTACTAGACAAGAAGGTGGTTTCTATGCTCAGGCATATGATTCTGGTTTTACAGGAGATAGAAACAAAACATTTAATGTTGGTACTAGAGGTGGTGGTGGTGGCCCAGTAGAAATGGCTGCTGAAGGAAGTAAAATACAAAAAGCAGAATATGATCTTATGATGTCAGAAAATGGTGATCCTACTATTGGTACTGGGTTATCATTAAAAGATCCAACTGTTATAAGTCAATTAACAGAACTTGGTTATGATGTTGATAAATTATTAACTGGTGAACAAACAATTACTAGAGAAGATAACAATATTGTTATGATGAAAATGATTGAAGATAAATTTGAGCTAGTAGAAAGACTAACTGGAATAAAAGACTTAGATACAAATAAAAATGCATACTTAGCAGTAGCATTAGTTAAATTAGCTTATAATAGTGCTACATGGATTGGGCCAAGATTTAGAGAAGCATTAAATAATTTTATAGAAACTGGAGATATGAAATACATAGGAAACTTTGGTAGCTATAAAGAAGGAACAGATGAATTTTACTCAGGTGCAACTGCTGCTGAAATAAAACAATATGAACCAGCATTATTAAATGAGTTATGGAATGATGCAGAAGGTCAAGCTGCAATAGGATATGGTGGCTTTAGAACTATGATGAGAGATGTTTCAGAATTTATAACTGCATGGTCGGAAGGTCAAATGACATACTTTGCTGATTTACAAATTACAACATCACCACAAATTAAAAAGAAATCAAAATCAATATTAGACTAAATGGGTGAGTTTTCTACATTAGGTGATATAAGTCAGTTAAAACCTAATATATCTGGTAGACCTGATCCAACACAGCCATTAAATTATTTTCAAGGTTTAAGAGATGTAGGTGCTGGTTGGGCAGATGAAAACATATTTGGACTAGCCTTTAAATACATTGTAGATGCTTCTGTAGCTCAAGATGATACAGAATTTGTTACTGATAAAAATTATAATATATTTGCAGATAGACAGGTAAAAGGTCTTGAACCTTATATTGGTAATTTTTTACACAGTAAAAGTCAAAAACACACAACAAAATTAATTAAAGATTTTATAGAAGATAGTAAAAAAGCAAATGGATCACCATCCTATATTGTAGGTAGGGTGCTAGGTGGTTTAACTGATCCATCTAGTTTATTTTTATTTACAAAAGCTGGTAGTTTTATGTTTAGTGGAAGTAGACTGCTTAGATCAGGTAAAGTAGGTAGTTTAATAACTACAGAAGAAATGGCTAAACAAGGTTTAAGTGATACAAGAACATGGGAAGAAACAGCTTTAATATCAGCTAGTGGTTTTATTCTTCCAGCATTATTTCCAGCAATTAATAATAAAATAGCTGGTAAACAGTTTGACGATACTGCTAATAAATTAGATAACATGGATACTCATTATTCTAATAGTCAGTATGTAGGTGGTGGTATTTATAAAGAAGGTTCTGTAGGTGCTGCTGCAACACAACCAATTAGAACAGAAACAGAATGGATTAAAGCAAATCAAATACAACCTACTGGTATGGGATACTTAGGAGAAAAGTCAGGCTTTACTCCTTTGTTTAGAGTATTAGAAAAAGGTGGTTTAGAAGAACAAGATTTTATTACTAAGGTATTAGAAAATCCATTACTAACTAGAGGTAATTTTGAAGGTATACCTTCAGCTCCTACTATTGAAAGAAAGATTAAATCAAGACATTTCATTATTAAAATTAGTGATGATGCAGTCATGGGTGAATACAATGCATATTTAAAAAGACTAGGTAAAAATGAACAAGGATTTCTTGAAAAAACAGTAAACATTAAATTAGGTACAGGTTTAGATAAAACTGGAATAATGACACCTAGAGAGTTTTCTTCAGCTGTTACTAGAGCTAGATTAAATCCAGATGCTCCAGCAATACCTGAAGTAAAAGCAGCTGCAAAACATACACAAGATTTATTTTATGGCCCATTAGGTAAAGAATATCAAGAAAGTGGTATTTCTGAAGCATGGCATAAATATCAAATTGGTAGACTTGATATGTTTATAAAACAAATGGATGGTAGTATTAAAGGTAGAAAAGCAGTTACTAATCCTAAAAAAGTACAAAAATTACAAGACCTAATTGTTTTAAGAAAAAAGTTAAAAGCTAAATTAAAGTTAATGCAAACTAAAGGTATTCATCTTAGAAAAAACTATATTAATCCATTATATAGACGAGATGCTATTGATGCTAATCCAGAGTTATTTAAACAAATAATGAGAGAAGAATTAGAAAAATTAGCTGCAAAAAATCCAGCATTATTAAAACAAAGCCCTAATATGACTGATGCTCAATATGAAAAATGGGTAGGGGGATTGGCAAATGCTCCAGATATTATTGATGATATTATAGAATCATTTATGCAGTATCAGCCTACTCTTAGACTTAGACAAATTGATGATGTACTTAATGAAATACCAGAAGAAGCATTAGGAGAAGTTAATAAAATATCTAGTAGATTTTTAGGTAGAGATTTAGATATAGATTATACAAGATTAATGAAAGAAGGATTTATGGAAGATGACATAATGCTTCTACAAAGACATTATTTTAATCAAGTAGTTCCTGATATAGAACTTACAAAAGTATTTGGTGATCCTATGGGATATGGTACTCGTTGGTCAGCTGATAGTAGCTACTCACAAGGTTTAATGCAAATTGCTGATGAAATGTTAAGAAAAACTAAAAGGTACGATATGTATTATAATCAAAGATTTGATGAAAATGCTTTACCATTAGGTGCTTTTCTTACAAAACAACAAATAAAAAACCTTAAAGATTTAGATGCTTCTATACATTTAGTTAGAGGTACATATGGTTTGCCATATGATCCTAATAGAACTTTTAGTAGAGGTTTGAGAATGATGAAATTATACAATGCTACTACAATGCTTACAGGTATAGCACAAGTAGTAGACACAGCTAGATTGGTTATGATTAATGGATTAACTAAAACATTTAAAATACAAACTGAAATGTTCCAGAGTGGTATGGCTAAAGAAATAATAAAAATGTCTAAAAACTCTACACAACTAGGTGGTGAGGCATTAGACATGATAGATAGCTCAAGAGCTATGGGTATGTATGGATTAGAAGATGCTTTCGGTGTCTTTAATAAAATGGAAAGAGGTATGAGTAAAGTAGGTAATGTTTACTTTACATTCCTAAATGCAAGTAATCCTTGGAATGCTTCTGTAAAAACTATGGCTGGATTTTTTAATGGTACAAGAATAATAGAAAATGCAGAAAAAATAGCATTAGGCAAACCTATTTCTAAATTAAATAGAGCTAGAATGAACTTCTTAGGCATTACAGATGAGATTGCTAAAGAAATATATAAACAATATCAAAAACATGGTGTTGGTAAAAATGGTAAAATATCTAGTAAAACAGATGGTAATGACTTTAAATATATGCGTGTAGCTAATAGTGATGCTTGGGATGATACCCCTAAAGCTAAAGAAGCTGCTGAAATATATCATCAAGGATTATCTAAACAAGTTAATGTAGATATAGTTACTCCAAGTAAAGGTGATGTACCATTATGGGCTAATACAGAAATGGGTGGTGCTATATCACAGTTTAAGAAATTTGGTGCAGCGGCTACACAAAGAATGTTAATGCGTGGATTACAAGAAAAAGATACTAACTTTATGCAAGGTATATTGCTACTAATGGCTGGTGGCATGATGGTAGATGCCTTTAGACAAAAACAGTTTGGTAGAGATTATGGTAAGAAACCATTTGGTCAAAAGCTAGTAGATGGATTTGATAGATCAGGATTAGGTGGTATTTTTTCTGATATTAACAATGCTATAGAAAGACTAGGTAATAATCAAATTGGTCTAAGACCATTACTAGGGGGTAAGAAACCATACGGTACTTACAAAGATATATTGAACAATCCTATACCTGATGTATTAGGCCCTACAGCTAGTCAAATAGCTAATATATCAGATATTATGTGGACATGGGGTACAGGTAAATACAACCATCATACGGCTCGTAATGTGCGTAGACTAGTACCATTCCAGAATGTATGGTTTTTGGATTCGTTGTTCGATAAATTAGAGAAAGATGTATTAAGATAAATGGCTATAACAATATCAGATGTTACACCTAGAGTGCAATATACAGCTACAGCTGGGCAAACATCATTTACAGTTCCATTTGAATTTTTTGATGATGATGATTTAGTAGTAGTAAATACTAATTCTGGTGGTGTTGATACAACACTTACAAAAGCAGCAAGTCCTTCAAGTGTAACTCAATATTCAGTTACTGGCGCTGGTGTTACTGGTGGTGGTTCTATTACACTAGGTTCTGGTGCTACTGTTAATGAAAAATATACTATTACTAGAAATGTACCTATAGCTAGAGCAACTGATTTTGCTACTACTGGTGTATTTCCTATTGATTCTCTAAATACGGAATTAGACAAAATTGTTGCAATGATGCAACAACAAGTAGTAGATATTAATTTATCCCCAAGAGCAGCTTCTACTACATCTACAGCTTATGGTTTAATATTTCCAGAATTAACAGCTAACAAGATATTATCTGTAAATAGTTCTGGTAATGCTCTTATATTTTCTCAAGAAATAGGTAATTTTAAAGGTAACTGGTCAGCTAGTACAGCATATGTACAAAGAGATATAGTTAAAGACACTTCTACTAACAATATTTTTATAGCAAATACTGCTCATACATCTTCAGGATCACAACCTTTAACAACTAATACAGATTCTGCAAAGTGGGATTTATTAGTAGACGCTGCATCAGCAACAACATCTGCAACA
>Ga0209645_1000479_pt1 | contig 20473 bp, 28 predicted proteins | sample ETNvirenome_6_30_FD_184070 | JGI IMG/M metagenome (GOLD analysis project Ga0209645, IMG submission 184070) | Marine viral communities from the Pacific Ocean - ETNP_6_30 (SPAdes) (version 2) | ecosystem: Environmental > Aquatic > Marine > Oceanic | place: Pacific Ocean | collected 2013-06-19
AACTTTGAGCTTGAATGGGAAGACGATATAGATAAAGCAATCTATATCGTTACAAGTAGTGGCGCTAGAAAGCGTAAGAATGATTACCTTGCATTCATCAAGCATCACTACCCAAACATCACCAATGAGCAGATAGCCGCTGAAGGTAAACGCCTGAGAGCCGAGGTTCTCAAGCCTATGGCTCAGACATCGAACGAGTCATCTTACACAGTACCTAAGTTTAATACTTTGAGCGAACAAGCAGCTGCTCAACCTGAGGACACCGAGCCTAAAGTAGAAACACAAGAACCAGAAGTTGATACTGAACCAGAGGTGAAGACACAACCGAAGGCTAAGAAAAAGACTTCTAAAAAAGAAACAGCTAAACAAAAGGTTATTGAACCTAAGGCAGCAGAGGCAGAGGCTGAAGTAAAAAAACCAGAAGAAATAGAAACCGAGGAGGCATCCGAAGAAACATATGACCAATCGGAAGCTGAGTATGAAGCAGGGCTGAAAGGTAGGGTTCAAGCTGCTGAGCGTGGCCTTAAGTTATATCAGGAGAACTACGACAAAAAACTAGCATCAGGTCAGACAAAGAAACAACTCAGCTATCAGAAACGATTAGTCAATCAAGCCAAGAAAGAATTAGAAGAGGCAAAGGCAGAGCTTTCAAAACACGAATCTCAAAAAGCTAAACCGACTAAACCTGAGCCGACTGAGACTACTAAGCCCGACCCAACTCCCAAGACTAAGACTCCTGATGAATTCCAGTCTCAAGACTATGAGGCTATGGATTCAAAAGAGCTAGAAAAGGAAATGGTTCGCCTTGGTTCTCTTAGGGACAATATGCCAGAGGGTCAAGCTCGTGCAGCAGCTCAAGCTGAGATGGAGAAGCTAGCTAAGGTATACAACGATAGAAAGAAAGGAACACCTAAAAAGCCTACACCCTCTAAAGCAAAAGACCCTAAGGCAGGAGGTAAAAAGCCTACACCCCAAAAGACTCAGGCTGAAGAGTTAGACTTGGGAAGCGAAAAAGCTCCAAGCACAGTTAAAGCAGCAAATAAACAGATAAAAGATTTACAGTCTTTTATTGAAGAACAAATGAAGGTCGTTAAGTCCAAGGCAGAGGCCATGGAGAAAGAAGGTAGAACGACTGAAGACTTGTCGGAAGAAGAGGGTGAGGAACTTGACAGCATCGTCAATGCTATTAACGGCGCTAAGAACAGATTAGATAAGTTAAATCAAATTAGGGAAGAGCTAGACGATAAAGCACGACCAACTAAAGAACCTGAAGCAAAGGCTAAGCCAAAGTCTGAACCTAATGCTAAGAAAGAGAAGAAGCCTAAACCTACAGACGTACCAGAGGGGCTTACGAAGAAGGGTGCGTTCTATTATGAAAGCGATGGCGGTAATCCTATATCTAGGGTAGAGGTAAACGGGGAAGGCAGATACCTCACTCGTGTCCCTGATATGAACGGGGTTAAAAGATGGTTCGAGTATGGCGATGAATCGGCTGCTGTAGATGCCGCTAAAGGATACGGTGAAAAAACTAGGCAGGCTTTAATCGACAAGCTAGAAGCCGAGGCAGAAAGAAAAGCAGACGTAGAGAAGAAGGCTGAACAGGTAACTAAGGAGCAACGCCCTGCTAAGGCTACAAAGGAAGAATTGGAGCTTAACGAAGAACAGTTCGAGGAGATTGCTGAAGACATAGAAACGAACTATGGCATGAATCTCACGTTCAACAAAAGGCAGGGAGTATTAAAGATAACCCCCATTGCAGCAAGCAAACAGAACAAGCAAGCTAAGTACGAACTTATTGATGGTAAAAAGTCCGTTGCCATCAATGAACCTTTGATAGAAGGAGATGAGTCGGTTGTTGAGGCCGCGTTACGTTTAGGCAAAATAATTGAGCAGCACATCGACAAGCGGCCTAATGCTCCCGCAACAACATTTGAAATAGTTCGTGAGGAAAGCAAAGAGTTAAAGGAAGTCAAAAAGGAGAGAGAGCAAGAAGGTCAACAGTTCGCCTTAAAAAGCGTAAAGGCTAGGTTAGTTGCAGACTTTATGAAGTCTGGCTATAGCAAGAAAGCAGCCGAACAACTTGTCGATGAGAATTACACTGACAAGGAACTTTCTGAAGAAGCGATAAGGGCATTTAAGGATGTATCGCTTGAAGAAGCACAAGCAAAAGGGATAGACATTAAGTCAGTTCTCCTTGTCCCTGACATCATTACTTCTGCACAGGGCGTTGATATTGACGACACGCCTAGGATAGCACGTACTGAATATAACAGGATAATGTCTGACCCTAAGCATCATGATGCTGCTGCTTCGGGTGAAGCAATTGATATTAGTAAAAACGATATGCTTGTCTTGGAAGCATTGTTAGCAGCAAGACATTTACATTATGCAGCAAGGTACAACAATTACAACGCTCTTACTGGCAGACGATTAGAGGATGGTTCTCTAGAAAGAAAGTCTGGGAACATAACAGTAGAACAGCAACGCAAGGTTGGTAAGGAACACCGACAGATAAATGCAATGCTTTACGACCCAAATGGGAAGAGAATGTTTTCTTCTGATGGGCAGTTTGTTTTGCAGTGGGAGTACGACAAGAACAAAGTTGGTGGAAGAGTTTACATCGGCACTCCGGTCACAGGAACTAATAGTGACTTAGAAGTTCGTTGGTCTGAAGGTCATGCAATCAACTACACGTTTGACCAAATACGAGCTACTAACTGGACAAACATTCCACCAGCTACTGACTCTTCTGACTTCGCTGGTATTCTTAATGACGATATAGACATTGCTAAGGAAGAATATGTTCGTTGGATAAAAGACACTCTCGGTAAAAGAATGAAGCAGGGTGAAGGACATATAAATCAGATACGAAGAAGCCTGCCTTGGGGAGTGTTGAACCAAGAAGAACTTAAAGATTACTTTGGTGATGTAATAAAAGCCTTTAAGAAAGAACGTCTGGAGAAGCACGGCACAGAACTCCCGCCTACAAGCGACATGTCAATGATGGATATGGAGTATCTATTCTCCCCATCTGATGCTGTAGTAATTACCGATATTAAAGGAGAGGAACAGACAGGCACCAAGGAAGCCAAGGCCAGAGCATTAAAGTTCATGAAGAAGATTGCTCGTGGGCGAAAGGTAATCAAAACAAAGTATGGTTATCGTGTTCCGATTGGCAATCATGGTGATATTCACATCGCTTTCAGACAAGAAGGACTTAGATTATTCACTAAAGAGATAGCGGATAGGTATCCTCACTACACAGCCGAACAACGAAAAGCATTCATAGGGAAACGTGCAGGTGGTGTATACTTTATGCCTAAGAATTCAGATAAGACATTTGGCTTAAATGAATTAGGAATGGTGTTGGTTAATGGCGGCATTAAAAATAATGATGTCGCAGTAGCAAACATGATTCATGAACTGACTCACATGGCAGAGTACATGGGGTTCTTGGATGCAGATTTAATAAACGGATTACTTAAAAAAGCTGGCTGGAAAGGTGGGACTTCCACTCAGAGGTCAGAGCTTTTAGCGTCATTGATTGAAGGTGAATATCACTCACGTTCTAAGCAATCAAAATGGGAGCAGATAAAACAAGCCTTTAAGGATATGGTTACACGGATTCTCAATGTATTTGGGTACGGTGAGAAAGACGCAGACTTCCTTTACAGGGAACTTGTGTCAGGTAGATTGTTTAACCAATCTGCTCAGACTAGGCTGTCTCGCACTGAGTCGCCAGACAGCCCCATGAAGTTGGGAGGCAGTAAACTGTTATTTAATGTCAACCTAGAGGATGGCACACTACCTTCTGATGTTGTTAAAGACACACGTGGCAAACCAAAGCTATTGCTGCATGGAACCCCTAATAGATTCAAAGATTTCAAAGGCTCTAAGGTTGGGTCTAACACCGAGATGATAGACACCATGCAGGGAGATGCTTTCTTCTTTACTGATGGTGAGGCATTAGCACGAAATGTTGGTTCGTATGCTTCAGGGAGAAAGGCAAGCCTTCTTAAACGGTATATACGATTAAACAATCCTCTTGAATACATGGGAGATGGGCGTGGTGTCGGTATAGAGAGAATGGCTTCCTTAATTAGGAACGCCAAAAGCCTAGGTAAAGATGGAATCATTTACAGGACTAGGGGTGATTCACCTAAGACAACCTATGTTGTATTTTCTACTGACCAAATACTTATACCTACATCTAGGGTTAACGAGCAGACTGTTGGTTCAAAAAGAATTCGCCCCAACCGACTCAATGCTCGCCAGCTTGAGATGTATGAAGAGGCTGAAAAGAGAGCAGAAGAAATTTGGGAAAGTGAATACAATGCTTTAGAAACCGAATTAAGTGAACGTGCTTTTGATGAAGAGCTTGATTTGTATACAGACTTTGAATACGAATTGAAGCAGAAAGAATCTAACAAGACAGAAGAGATAGAGCTTATCATCAACGACCTCCTAGAGAGTGCTGTTATAAGCAAAGACGATTCCCGTGCAATGCTAAAGAAACTTGAGTCTTATGACAGAGTTTCTTTTTATGATGTACCCGAGGTTGCACGTGAGTTGGGTCTCAACATCATGTTAAATGATATGCCAGACATTGAAATGGATGGTGATTACAAGGGCTTCCTTGAAGACAGCATAAAGAAAGAGGCCCGGGAATCAAGAGGGTTTATCCCGGAGCCACATCAGCTTTACTCACCACCACTCCCATATGTGCAGTCAATCAAGTCAGAAGAGCAACCGGATAGGCCAGACCAATTAGCTAGCGGTGTGCAGTATGCAGTTAATAAAGCCGTGGTTAACGATGAAGCATTAAAGACTAACGCTCGCAATGCTGTCCTGCGTGACCTTGAAGCTGCTTACCAAGAAGCTGTTGATATTATGCAGGGCCGAAAGAAGCTCACCATAAACAACGCATTTCTTATCCCCGCAGTCCTTAACGCTCTGTACAAGAAGGCGAGAGAAACCGGTGATGCTTCAGACATAGTAAGGCGAGAGAGGTACGACAGACTACAGCAAATCTTTGGTTCAGAGCTAAGTGCCGCTATGAGAAGTCGGCGTGACCCTATTCAAACGGAGGCAGAGAAACGTGAGAACTGGATTCGTAAACTTCTTGAAGGGGTTACTGATGAAGACCAGCAAGCTCTTGAGGAAGGCTTGGGATATGATACGTCCAAGGACACACCAAGAGAAGGGGGGGCTGCTCTTGAAATTGAGACAGTCGAACCTGTCATTGACGAAGAGGGTGGATTTGCTAATCCTGTCCCTAAACCAAATAGCGACTCGGTTAGTGTCCTTGGAGAAGAAACAACTCAAGACAGCCGAGCAACTGGAGGAACTGGAAGTTCTACTGGAACTGGTACTGGCACAGGAGATGGAACCGGAGGGGGAACTGGAACTGGTAAGGGCAGTGGTAGCGGTACAGGTAAAGGGACTGAAGGAAAAGGAACTGGTAAAGGTGAGGGGAAGAAAGCTAATAATGCTAAAGTACAGAAAGTAATTGACACCTTATCAGACCGCCGGTCTAAACTGCACAAGTATCTAAAGTCTAAAGGGTTTGATATATCTGACAGGGGCATAGCTCGCATGAGCCAAAACCCTGCTGAATCAGCAAAGCTATTCAATGCAGTTAAAGCATTCTATCTTACCAAGTCCCAGAAAGGATACGCTTGGGCGAAGGCTTACGTTTACTTCAGTCTCTTGAGTGGGCCAAGAACATTTGTCACTAATGCTACAAGTGGAGTCATTGTCAATAAAGCAATGAGGCTTGAGAAGATGCTAGGTAGAAACCTGTTCTTTGAACTGCCTCGAAAGATAACAAAGAAGGTGGGAGGCAAGATAGACAAGAGCATTGACACCCGAGATATTCGTAAGTTCAGGGAGATACTTAAAGACAATCCAGAGCTAGCTGACTATATAAACACAGGTCTCAAGTATGCCTTTATTCAGGGGATGCAAGATTCTAACAGTATGGTTGGTAAGCTGCTGCATGGGGCACATGCTGTCTTCAAGCAGTTCAAGAAAGAGAAAGGATTAAGTGCTGAGATTGCAGCAAAGACCCTGAAGGATGGCATTGGTCACTTAGACTTAAAACACCGTGGTTTCGACAAGGAAGAGATTAACTTCCGTGAGCTAGAGAACTACGGAGGAACAGTACCTGTACCTAGTAGGCCCCAGATTGAAAACGAGATACTATTAGCTTTGCGTGCAGACGACATCATCCTAGCACTGCAACATTCCATCCTATTGCCAACACGAGTGATGATGGCAACTGACGACTTTATTCGTAACGAAGAGGCGAGGAGAGTTGTTGGGTTTGTTGCTGCTGGTATAGCTAGGAATGCAGTTGAGAATGGCAAGTTAGCTGAAGACGAAGTTGACTCATACATAATGCGACTTGTCATGGATGAACGCTCTGAAGCATGGAAGGCAGCACTTACCCACAGTAAGCAGGCCATGTTCCAAACAACAGAGCAATTCACAATGGATACTGAGGAGAAGCCTACTAAAACAGCCGCAGGTAAAGTCGGTGAAGTAAGCCGGAAATTATCCGGAAAGAGTGTCTTGGCTGATGCAGTTGTAACATTAAACACACCATTCAAGATGACCCCTACGAATATCCTGATAGAGTTAATCTCTAGGGTTCCTATTACAGGTTCGGGCGCTCTTGTTTACAGAATGAATCAGAACAGGAAAGCTGGCAAGCATCCGTTCAATGGAATCGAGGGTGCTGCATTTACTAACCTAATCCTGTCTTCATTAGTTATGTCTGCACTTATTGGTTCAGGTGATGATGACGACGAAGAATACATTGGAACCAAGGACTTCAATATAACTGGTGCAATGCCTACTAATTGGAGGGAGCGTAAGTCCCAGTACACTGCACCAACCAAGGGAGGGACTGTCACTTTATTTGGTCACACATGGGATGTAAATGAGCTATCCCCATATCTCCCTGCGGCTAATCTAGCCACGGAGTCTCACCTTAGACTTAAGAAGGAAGGGGTTGGGTCTGCTTTAGCGAGTTCGGTAAAAGAAACACTCTCCTTGGCATATACGCAGCCACACCTGCGTGTTGTACAAGACATAGGAGACATGGCAGAGGGGAAAAAGACTTTCACTGGGTACGTTATGGATAAGGCGGCAATGTTGGTTCCCAATATCATAAAGCAACCTCTGAGAGAGGGGCGTAGCTACGTAGCTCATGGTGAAGGTGATACAGCATTAGAAACCTTTGCTAACAAAGCAGTTTTACCTGACATGGTAAGAGGGGTGATGGGCCTAGACGAAACACAGCCAATCGTTAATCCCTATGGAGAGGTGGCTGATAATGAATTCGCCGATGGTGATGTTAAGAAGAAGATGGATGCCTCAGCCACAACAAAGAACCTACTTGTTCCGTTGGTGCGATACCGAGGCGAGAGAAAAGGATTTATAGGTTACGAACTATATGAGAACTGGAACAAGAAGTCAGGTGTAGATAAGAGTTATCCACGAGAAGCGTTGGGTGGACATAAGAGCAGGGCATGGAAAGACCCTAGGAAAGGTCAGATAAAACTAACCAGACCAGAGTACACCAAGTTTGCAATGTCTTCAGGAGAGATAGCAAGAACTGTAACTGAAGCTGCTATATCAAAGATAAGTGCAGCCAATCCAACCCAGTTAGATGTAGACATAGCTAATCAAATCTTCACTTATTCATCAGACTTTGTGAAGAAACATTATGTAAGGAACGAGGGTGACCTAGACCATGTGGACATCAATCATGGTGTGCAGAATGTCATGGGTCGATTGAGGGGATATGTAGGGAGGAAGAGCAATGCGAAACTCACGGAAGAAGAAAAAAAGTCGAAGGAAAGATTCTACAACGGAGGTCGGTAAGGTGGATTCTCATGGGTACTATACAAACTCAGAGGAATCGACTGAAGCTGAAATTCACGGCTTCAAAAAAGATGCCCGAGTTAAAGCACGCACAAGTAAAGTTGAGGCCAAGACCGCTGGGAAATCTGCTGTCATACAAGCTAAGGCTGACCTAGCAAATGCCAAAGCAAATAAGCGAAAATGGTTAGTAGCACTGCTTGTTGTAGGCATGGCTGTGTATATGTTTATTAAGTCTAAGATGATAGGAGTAGGATAATGGGTGCTATTAAGAACATCGTTAGTGATTTTATTAACAGCCTGAAGAACAGTAAGCGTGTGCTTACTGGAATACTTACCGTGTTGTTCATGTTTGCATATGAATACTTCGGGCTGGAAGAGAAGGGGATATCTAGGGAGTCAGTCAACAATGCCGTCATGACTATTGTGGCATTGATACTAGGCGACTCTATTCGTAGCGTTAACCCAGAGAAGGTGGAGCAATGAAGTCTTGGTACATACTACCGCTATCACGAACAAGAGTGATGGTGAGGACACGTAACTGTGCAACCTGCGTATCTGTGCAGGAACATCTAGAGTCACTGGGTTTTGTGCGTGTTCGCTTCTTTAGATTTCTTTTACACCTTATTAACTTTAAGTGTAAGGTAGTGCCTTACGATGGGAGCAGCACCCCCTCCGACGATTAAGTTCGTCGTAGGTCAGCGGTAGCTTAGGTTGCCGCTGACCGTTGGGTGCAAAATGATTATGGAAACTCAAGACTGGATAACTATAGTAAATAGTATTGGATTGCCAACGGCCTTTGTAATATTCTTAATGTGGGGGTTGTGGAGGATTTTGCGAGCAATAGCTCCGTACTTCTTAGATTCCTACACTAAGCATTGTGAGTTAATCGAAGAGCTAAAGACTAGCGTTCGTGATTGCGATAAGAATGGACAGGCTTTGCATCATGCTGCTGATGCTTTAGAGGTACTAGCACCAGCTAGCAAGAAGGAAGCTATACGCATATACACGGGGGCAATGAAAGAGGATTTGAAGTGACAACTATCAACGAGCGTGTGAAAGAATATCTAGATACTCATGAGGAAGCCTACCCTAGCGAGTTGGTTGACCTGCCTCAGTTTGAAGACCTTTCATACATGCAAATAAAGAATGCAGTATCACGGATTCGAGACCCAGAAAGAGATAGACGTTACAACAGAGAGAATCCAAACTACATGCTATGGCGTAACGCTAAGAGGCGTTCACTAGCGAAGAACATTTACTTCGACTTAAACAAAGAGGATATAGTCATACCTATGATTTGTCCAATCCTCAAGATACCAATGTTCTCTTCAGTTGGTCTTAGGGGAGGAGGGCCAGCCAGTCCTACAATAGACCGCATAGACCCACGCAAGGGTTACACCAAGGACAACATACACGTGATATGTAAACGTGCTAACACTATCAAGAGCAACGCTACCCCTGAAGAACTGAAGTTGATATGTGACTGGATAACTACCTATTGGTTATCAAAGATGGAGTAGACCTTATCAGTGCTGAATGATTTGTCTTCACGTATAAACTTCGTGCAGTGTTTCTTCATCCACTCTTTAGGGAATGTGACACCAGTAACCCGTCCACCATCACCGGACATCTGCCTTACCGTACCTTCCTTATCTTTGTCGCTCTTTACAAGGAAGCGTAGCCTTGGAGTCTCAATCACCCAAGCGCCCTCATTGGTGACAATAACCCAGTAGTCTGCCTTCGTACCCCACAGGCCACTCTCTATTCCATTACAAGACTCTTCTATAAATATGTTACCTGTGGACTCACATTTTCTGTCGTGTTTGATTTCACAAGTAAACTTTGAGTTGTGCAGGTCATATGATTTAAGCTCTGCATAATCCTTAGATGCGTTAAGCTCTGTATCAGGCCAACCCGATACCTTAAGCACATCTCTAATCATATGTTCTGCTGAACGAGCGAAGTCTAGGTCATCGTCAAAGGTCATCAACATCCTCAATTCCCCCCTCAAAGTATCCACACTCAGGACAGATATGGTTGTTCTCCACCATATCCTGTACGCCACCAAGACACTCTTGGCAAAAAGCGAATTCAATAATACCTATATATCCATGCACCCCCTCATTGCATGAAAGAAACTGTATGCTACAAATGCTGCACGTTACTATGTCTTCATTCAGAGAGTTCATTTAACTTCCTTAGCTGATACATAAAGAACCACAGCGATACTCCAAAGAGTATAAAGACAGCAGGTGTCTCAGTTAAAAAGTCACGCATTAGTAATGCCTTCATACTTAAAACACTCAAGAGCTATCCAACTTTCATTAACTCTTTGCGGGAACTCTTGGTCGGTAAACTTTATGGAGTAAGTGTTCTCACCTATCTTCCTAATGTAGTCAATGTTATCAAGTGTTATCTCGACCTTCTCGAACCGGTAAGGCTTCGGCAATTTCATTCCAATCTTTGAGGTAGTGGATAACTGCCCATGGCTTCCCATTCTTTCTATGCAGGACAACAGGAACTTGACCTGCTTTTCTGTCTCCGTCAGCTTGCTCAAGAGCGCCGTATAGGTTGAATCTTTCGACACGTTTCACCTCAAAGTGTAGTTTATCTATATCTGTTATTAAATCTGAATCACCTGCCACACCACAATACTGTTGCGCTCTTCGTGCAGTTATCCCTAAATCTTTAAGAGCCTTGGCTGCTTCACGCTCACCTCTCTTGCCCTTGTCTCTAGACATCTTACCCATCATCTTCCTTCCCGTTTGTATTTATGACTTCAACTATTGGAGTATCCCATTCGATACGAGGCTTACCCACCCACCTTCGCGCTCTCTCTTCTTCAGTCCAACTGTCCTGTATTTCAAGACACACTCTACGAATGCGTTCATTCATAAGGATAGAGGCCTCTCTCTCTGTGATGCAAGTGAGAACAACCACATCTTCGTGTGAAGGATATGGGTGCGAAAGATAGGCAGGTTCGCCCGTTTCGGAGTCCAACTTGTACTTACGTTTAATTCTATTCATTACCAACGGAACTGTTGGCGTGGAGCATCAAACCGTAGTGCAACCTTAGCTGTACGAATAGGGCCATTACGCCTCTTAGCAATTTGCATCTCGTACTTATTCTTATCTTGGTTATAACCACTACGCGCGTGCCACCAGCCAAACATAATGAGGTCAGCATCTTGCTCCAACTGTCCAGACTCACGCAAGTCTGAACCATTGAAGTGTACATTCTCTCTTCGCTCCACCTCACGTGATACCTGACACAGTGCTAACACACCGACATCAAACTCACGTGCAGCAGTCTTAATGCGTTGAGATATTTCAGTCACAGCTTCATACCTGCCATTCTTATTGTTGGTTCGTAACAACTGTAAGTAATCGACAGCTACTAACTGCACCCCCTTAGCCGCATACGCAGCTATGTTCTTCTCTACTTGTTCGATGGTGGATATATTGCGGAAGTAGAATGGAAGGCTCCCTATTTTCTTACGAGCTTCATTAAGGATAGCTTCCTGCTGTTCCTTCCATCCTCTTTCATCATTCCCCATAAGGTTCATGACTACACGGCGACCAATTTCCTTTTCGCCCATCTCCGCATTCAGCATAAGTACCGGAGTCCCTCTAGTAGCTTGATAAGTAAGCCACTGTAGGGCTATAGCTGACTTACCGTGACCCGGCCTTGCCGCTATGATTGCCATCTCGCCCCGCCCAACCCCATCAATAGATGCGTCGAGTGGAGCCACACCACTGGCTAAGTAGTGTGCAGTACCCATACCTGTTATAAACTTCTCTGCACAGGCGAAGAGGGTTGACTCTTCGCTCTCCAAGTCAGTCCTCTTCACTTCAGCCTTCTTACTGGTGTGCTTATAGGCATTATCAACCGTAAGCTCAACCCAACTATCAGGCTTCTTGTACCCATTCTCTTTCATCCATACCTTAATGGAAGTGATGATGTCATGGGTAGGTACTCGGTTATAAACTAAGTCCCTAGCAATTGCGTACACCACATCCGATTGGCTGTTGTTGCTGAATGATTCAGGGACAATCCCCTTCCAGCTCCTTGCTGTGTCGGAGTTAACAACAGCGACCAGCTTGGCTACGCTCTCAGGCAGGTGACTATACTCTTGAGTACCGTCATCTACACTCTCTTTATACCCATAAGCCAGCACAATGTCATCTAATTCTTTTGCGCTTATAGTCTCAACGTCATCAAGAGTAGCATCCTCACCACTAATCGGGTCGATAATCTTAGAGTTTTTCCAGAATGGTAGCCTTACTTGGTTACCTATTCCTCCCTCACGTAGCTTCTCCTGACGAGGATAGATTTCCTTATATCCGATATTGAGTTTACTGTCGATTCCTTTCCAAAGGTGGATGGCTTTTGCCGCATCAACTGACTCTGAAAAGAACAGCCACACGTGAGCGCCGCTGCCACTACTACTAATTTCAAACACAGGGTCGAGACCCATTTTCTGTAGGTGCTTATATGTCGCAAGAGATTCGTCCTTCCATTTAGGGTTGGGGCTGTTGTCATGATTATCAAAGTCAACGCAGGTGCATTTGACCTGATTCTTTTCGTCCATGAGGTAAACGCCATAGCACTCTTGCTGTTCGTTTACATGTTTAGTTAGATACGTCCTTGCATCCAACTGCATCTCTACTGGTCGAGGGTTAGCTCCTATAGGCTGAACTGCTACAAGGCCACCACGTCCAGAGAATAGCTTTAATGTTTGTTCTGCTGCTGCTAGTTCCATAATTGGCTCCTTAAAAAAGTGCGGGGGAAGATGCCTCCTCCCCCACACAAACGAGATTACTGATTAGAAGGAATGTCCTTCTGAGTTATCGGGTGCAGCACCCGTGTCAGCCTCTCCCGTAGCAGCAGTATTAAAGTGTGAACCAAAGAGGTTGTTGAGGTTCATGAGGTCAGGCGTATCCATCCTCACTCGTGCAGTAGTGCTACCACCTGAGTTAGGGCGTGACACACGCCAGCTCTCCCACTCGCCATCATACTTGTTGTAGAAATTGGCACGTTTACCAACCAAGCTAATGTGATTAGGGTCGCCTTCATCTATCTGACTAGGCTGTCCGTCGAATCCAAGTGCGGCCAAGTCCTTTGCAGTCCACTGAGCTGACTTCTCAGTAAGTAGCATGTACACAGTACGTCGCACGGGGGCAGGGAAGTCGAACTTGGAACCGTCAGCATTAATCTGACCGAACACGTTGATTTCCATCCACACCTGTGGATAACCAGACTTCTTAGTTACAGTTAAACCGTGACCTAGAACTTCACCTTCATAAACTCCAGTTTCTAATTGCGGCATCTTTAATCTCCTTTTCCTTAATTATTCTTTGCCACTAAAAAATTTGCCCAGCCTTCTTTAGCTGAGTTTCCAAGACTAAACATGGTAGGCATGTTATGTCTATTCTTAGCATCCCATGATGCTGTACGTTGAGTGTAGGCGACACGCATGTCCCCACCTTTAGCTTTGTTCTTAAACCCTTCAGACGTTACAGTCGTGTGGTAGTTCATGAACAAAATAATATCAGCCCATCGTGCGGTACAAGCCCACACATTCTTGTGCATGTCAGGCGTATACCTGTCATAGTCCTTGCCTTCAGGGTTACTGAACAGCTTAACTTGAGCATGGGCAATCCCTATTATAGCCAAGCCTTTATCACGGATAGCATCCAGCCTAACAATCATAGACTCCCATTCCTTGAGGGTGGCAGTGTAGCCAGCGCCATAGCTCATGAATCCAGACGTACCCCAATCACCATTGAACTTAGTTTGGCATACGTACTCAGAACATAGTTCTGCTAGCCCATTCATGCAATCTATAATCAAAGCCCTTGCACCAGAGTCTCCCTGTTCAATTGCTGAGAGTACATCCAGATAGGACTTCCAATCTTTGACCTCGGGGAAATGTCTCTTAGGTTCTAACGCTCCATTGTTAATGAGTGTATTTAGACCTGTCTCTCCTCTAGTCATAATCACTAGGCAATCAGGTGCTTGGGCAGCGAAGGATGTTTTACCTATCCCCTCAACCCCATACACAATCATAGCCTCGGGTCTATTATCGACCTCGGTGGTGATTTGGCTCAGCAAGTTATTCACTTGCTCTTTGCTTACAACCTTAGTTGTCATCGCTTTCTCCTTTATGCTTCCAGTATTCTTCTAACGCTAGATGAATAGCTGAACCGAATGTTAGAGCTGCTGAACTCGGCCTGTCCGGTTCAATCTTACGCTCGTATCTATAGTAATACTTCCTTCTGCACGACATAAAGCATGATGCCTTACTGTGAGAAAGAGAGTCATCTCCTGATGTTTCACCACCCTTACGTTCACGCCAGACAACATCACCTTCATGGCTTACGCCCCTGCACAGGGGTAAGTATTCGCATGGTGAGTTGTATGCGTTGCATGAGTTAGTGTTTTGATACCACGCTCCATCAGCCCTAGCCCTGTTAATATCAGTGGCTATCTGGTGTAGCTGTATGTATGTATCTTTGAGTGCCTCACGGGAACGGGTGATGTTACCTACACGCTTGAAGTATTTATCATGCTGTGTAGTCACCGTGTACAGGCAGCGTAGGAAGTAGAGGCGTATGTCTTCCTTTGCTGGTGGGTCTGTGCTGCTCCAGTCAACACCCTCCCCTACTGGATAACCGTAATATGTACCACTCTGTACAAGCTCTGTGCGGCTCCCTAACGCATTCTTAGCTGTCCCTATAGGTAGCGACTTAGGCTTGATTGAGAGCTTCCTGATGCAGTCGTAGACGGTTTGAGATAGTGGTCTTTCCTGTAAGTGTAGGGCTAGGTGATACCTGCTTAGTTGAGACTCATGCCCTAGCTTAAGGAAGTACGGGTGGTATTCATCGGTTAGGTCAACGGTGGTAGTCTTATGCTCCACCATTACCAATGGGTAACCGTACCCTTTAACCAGAGTGTCTACCTTTCCTTTGTACTTCCACCCTGTTTCACCTATCTCGAATCCTACTATCTCTTCAACTCCAACGGTCTCCCACTCTTGGTCACCCCACTTGAGTGCGTACCCAGTTATAAGGGCTTTAGCCTTAGCTAGTTCGATGGCATCCAGTTCAGATAATTCAAGAGACTTCAGGCTCCGTTCCAGCGCGTCCATCTTCCCCTCCTTCCTTTGGGTTAGTAGCTAACTCAGCAAACATAAACAGACAGTTCATATAACTGGTGTCACTGTAAACTTCCACACCCAGTGGTGCGATTAGCTTGTATAGTCCGTTGTCGTTGTAGATATTCCACTCACCTTCACGTGAGTCGTTAGTCATTGGGTTGTCCTGAATCATGATTTTATTTACTTTTCCTCTCTTGTCAACACCCCCTCGGTTGAGATAAGGTGTATGTATAATGGTTAAGCTAGTAATAGCACTTAGCATATTGCTGGTTATCGGCGACAGCCGATACAAGCACAATACATACGGGCTAGCGCGCTAGCGTTCAGCCCCACTAGCATGATGAAAGATTGTTGATATAATACACCTGTTAGTCCTTAGGCTAGCGGGTGTAGCCTTGTCCTTCGCTCCCCGCTAGCCTTTCTCATTAGAATTCTTCAGGGTATCTATCTTTTATATTCTGAATAGTTTTATTCTGCTGCTTAACTCTACGTGCAGCTAACTCATTGTTGCGTTTTATACATATAGAGTTGTAGTCTTCTTTCCAGTTAAGAGTGCATTGTCCTTCCTTGTAGTTATTCATGTAGCCACGTATAGAATCGTAGGTGAAGAAGGAACTCTTGCGAGTACGTAATCCCCAAGCATTTAGCTTCTTAGCTATGGCAGTAAACCCAACCCCCTCCACCTTGTGCAGGTAGAGAATGACAGCTAGGTTAGCCTGCTCTTTAGGGAAGGGGATTAGTTTCTTAGTACCTTGCTGTACCTTCCAACCGTATGGAGCGTTAACTCCCATCCTTCTGTTCTCCTTTTTCATCCTTTCCCTAGCCAATCGCATATCAGTTAGGTTTGATTCTCTAGCGACTTGGATGATGTTGAGTATACATTTCAAGTGTCCTCCAGAATCCTCATGTATCTCGCAGTAATCTCTTATCTTGTTAACTAATAGTGAGTCGTGCATTTATCCCTCCAATAAACTCTTGATAACTGTTGCTCTCTCAATTGCATCCACTGTTTTGTAAGCACCTTCACGCATGTATAACTTTCGATACAGTTCCTTGAATGCGTCTTCAAGTGTGCTGTAGTGTTGCCAACCTTCATCAGATAGCTGTGCCTGTAGGTCTTCATCTATACTTACATTGCTACTCATAAGCTGTAGTCCTCCTGTGCAGGTAGACTAAGGGCTTCTAGTATAGAGTCATAGCAGTGCGCCTTGTGGCTCCAACTTTCTAGTACACCTATGGTTTCTTCCTTGCTGAATGGAATCTCTCTGTCATAGGCATCCTCCCCATGTATCTCCTCATAGATAGCACGCAGGTGACAGAGGGTACTTTGGATATGCTTCTGTGATTCCTTGATAGTATTGACAAGGGCATCCCAGTCTTCAAACTTTAGATTGTGCCAGTTGACCCTCTTATGTATATCTACAATTACTTCATCCAACATGTAGAGGGAAGTCTCAAGGGGGTTTAGTTTCTTAGTGTCGTTCATCGGCTAGTCCTTTCCATTAGTTTGTGTGTTAGGTATCCCACTGGTATGAGTAGGATGGGTATAAGTATCCACTGTATAAATTCTTCAGTCATGCCAAATCTCCAGCAGGGTTTTAATGGCACTCCATCCTTCTTCGACAGAGCGTTCTATGATGTTGTCTTTATGCTCGGATAAAAACTCTTCGCATTGTTTCTTAGTCCAGTCAGGCCGTACACTTTGAATGTCTTCGACTTGCCAAACGATAGTGACTTTGAACTCTTCACTCATTGTCAGTCCTTTCCTTTGTAAGCATCTAGTTCTTTATCAACACATTCATAGATTGAGCTTATGTCGTACTTTTTGCAGTCGTGTAAGTGGATGTATTTTGCATGTTCCCTAGTTATTGAAGCTAAGGCTCTAATTATCCTTAGTTGAGATTCGTAGGGAACCTCCGACCATAAGTGGTATTCAGCTGTTGCTCTAATCATTCTTCTGTCCTTTCTGTAAATGGTGTTCATGCCAATCTTCACCCCACCAATCAATGAGGATGTTATCGGCTTCTTCGCAAATGTCAGCCAGTTTGTCGTAAGGGCTAACGTCCATGTTTTCATTTATGTAGTGTCCATTGTCATTCTTTGAGGCTAGCTTTCGCACAAGTTGCATACACTCGAAGTAGCCTATGTAATCTTTTGAGTATTCAAGTTCGTATCTAGGTGGCATTGGTTAGTCCTTTCTATTGGGGGATTACGGTGTAGTATTCATTCTCATTCTTTACCGCATTGATAAACTTAAGTGGGCAGGCCTTGTCGTACCATTCCTGCACAGTTGACTTTGCTTCCTTGTGGTCATCTACCAATATCGGTTCATAGCCCATATCAATAGCGTCTACGTGTGAGTCCACATCCAAGTTGATGTATATCTTGTGGCATCCATCCCACATGATTGAGTAAGCGTCTTTACATGCTTTAGTTAGTTTGTTGAGGTAGTGGTCAGGTTTCATTTGTTTAGTCCTTTGCTTTAGTTGTTTGGGTTTGTTTTGCTCCAGTCAGGATATCAACTACTGCGTACGCAATATAGATACCCGTCAGGATGGCCGTATACGCCTCCAGAATCGTTTGTGTTCCTGTACCCATATCGCTACACCTCCAGCAATGCGTGTACCATAGGCAGGCAGCCTACCTCATTCCACGTCATTGCTACCAGTGGTGCAGACTCTATAGTGTCATTGCCTCCATTGATTACGAATGAGTCACATAGGTACGGATTGTAGTACACTTGCTTAACCCTGCTTGGTGTAGCACGGTAGAAGTGGAACTCATCCATGTTGTCAGTTACATATCCCTGTATTAGTGCGTGTACATTCTTAACCTTAGACTCACGTACCTTATCACGCAGTGCTACACTCACATGGAATGTGCAGTCACGTAGGTTGATACGTTGAGTATGCCCAACCACTACCCCGTCTTGCTTGACGGAGTAGCAGTCTTTGTGCAGGTTGCGATATACCTTTACAGGCAATGCAGGGTTAAGTGTTCTATCTTTGAATGGTGTATAGGTATCCATTAGTTGTCCTCCACTTCTACTTGTTTCTTGGAAATGAATAAGTCTTCATAGTGATACTCACCACCGTAGTAAACTTCGACCAGTGCAATAGGGTCAGTACGTTTGTGGGATATAGTACCCATATCAGTAACCCAAGCTGAATCAGTACACATATACAGTTGATAGTTAGGTATCTTCTTTGCGTGATGGATTCCCATCATTGACTTCATAGTCTTGAATACTTTGTCACGGTCATAATCCCTACACCACATACCATCAGTGATTAGTATGTATGAGTTCATATCACTTAGACTTCCACGTACATTCTTGTACTGTTTTTCTTTTGCGATAGTTTCGTTAGTCATTAGTCAGTCCTTGCTTAAGAGTTAGTTGTTGTCCACTTAATATATTATCGGCACAATTGCTGTAGCCACAAATCATGTTGGTTAGTTAAGTGTTTGCCTACCCCACTTATCTAGCTTGAGTGGTTTGGATTTAGAATCCCAAGCATCCTTAGTCATATCGTCTATCCAATCCATAGCAAAGACTATCAATCTATTGCGTACTACATCACTCAATGGTAAGTCGGTTATCTCTTTGTACTTAGCATTGAGTAACTCAATCTGTTCAGGTGTGATGTTAATCTTGAATTCATCTATGTATATGTAATCATCTGGCATATCTTTATCCTTATGTTGTTTTCTTCCAACCTAATCTTACGTGTGTATCATGAGCAACTCGTAGCTCGAACGCTAAATCTTTCTCACCGAATTCCATCAGCATCTTGATTACTTCAAATATCTTTTCGGATTTTTCTATTTCATTTTCATTTGGCACTTCAATTCTCCCTGTGTTGATTGTTAAAGAGTGAGTAGTTTAACCACATACTCAGGTGGTCAAGGACTATCCTTACATAGCTAGTGCTAACTCAGCCGCACGTGTTACATCCTTATCATCCAGTGCAGTAAGCATACGTTGGAATGATTGAGGCTTACCATTGCGGGACTTGTCATGCTGAGTATATCCCTGCACACCATTGAATGCTTCCCATGCACTCACGACAGGTGTGGTAAAACTCATTAGGTCACGTCCTGATTCTTTACGTTCACGCCATACCCGTGTGTAGATAGACTCGGCACGTTTACGGTAGATAGTTTCGCTACGTGTACTACCTGACTCAGGCTCACCATACAATTCCTTGAGGAACTCAGCTAGGTTAACCTCACGATTCTGCATAGCCATTACAGTATCACTAAGATTCTCCCAACCCTCACGCAATCCCTGCATCTGCACAATCAAGTCGTCAATCTTTCCACGCAGTGAGTGAGTATGTTTAATCTTCACCCGTGTACCATTGACCATTGATAGCATAGCCATGTTCTTACATAGGTCACGCCAATATCCTAACGCTGCCTCGAATGCCTTGCCGTTATAACCTGCACGGATTAGTAGCCGTGGGAATATGTTATCATTCGTACCGTAGATTGACCTACGATAGGCAGTGGTTGGTGCGATAGATACAAAGTGTCCGTTATTCCAGTGGCACTTCAAGTCCACCTCACCATCGAATGCTCTACTCGCTGCATCAGTCAGGGCTAGTACATCATCAGTAGTGTGAGGCGTGTACCTATCTGTCACACTAGCACCGTCGATAATTTCAAAGTTATCATCACGTACTAATGCGTACTTACCTGATGGTACATCACGGAATGTATCATGGTCATGAATATACATCTCATGCTTATCAACACTGAAGTTGAATTGTCCACGAATAGTCTCAGCAATCTTATCTGCTTTCAAGTTGTTAAAGTTCATTGCGTTTAGTCCTTGCAATAGAGTTAAAGAAGTTAGTTGTGTTTACATTACTTGTATATGTAGAAGTGTTGATTCAGTCTCACGTAAGTCTTCAATGTCCGACTCACTCAATGCATAGCTTGAATGTTGTACAGTCCATGAGATTCTTGAGTCCATCTCAGAATGAATCCAATCTTCCATCTCGTAGTGATTGTCAAACTCTTTAACCGTAGGGTTAGAGTCCAGTGAATCACAAGCGTAAGTTACTTTGTACCTAGCCATCAGATTCATTCCTTTTCAGCCTCCGAATTCAAAGCATTCGTAAAGAGGTCGCCATAGTAATCTAGTTCTGCCTGCGACATAGATGCCGCACCAGTCAAAGTTATCGTGCAAGCACCGTCTTTGTCTAGGAATATATGACCCTCCGAATTATCAAAGCAATGTGGTTTATATTTAGCAAATGTAGTCATCTCAATGGAGTCATCTTGTATAAGTTGTGCTACCCTATTTTGAAACCAACCCAGTGCATCAGCACGTTCATCATCAGGTACAGTAGCTAAGAGTACAGCCCATATTTCAGCACGTGAAATTCTCACAGTCCAGAATTGTTTCGGTTCAGTTT
>Ga0209645_1000480_pt1 | contig 20457 bp, 5 predicted proteins | sample ETNvirenome_6_30_FD_184070 | JGI IMG/M metagenome (GOLD analysis project Ga0209645, IMG submission 184070) | Marine viral communities from the Pacific Ocean - ETNP_6_30 (SPAdes) (version 2) | ecosystem: Environmental > Aquatic > Marine > Oceanic | place: Pacific Ocean | collected 2013-06-19
AGCTTATATGAATAAACATGTTGGTAAAGATAGGGCAGATGTTATATTAGGTTACCAGCAAAACTATGAGGTTATGTCTACTAACTTAGCTATAGAAAGAAATCTTACAAATTCAGAAATATTAAACACAACTCCTCAAGATGTTTTAGAATACTCACAACATTATTTTGGAGCTAAAGGAGATTACTCTACAATACAAGGAGAAACTGAGCCTAAAGAAGCTAAGCTTATTTCAGAATACTTATTTGATTTAGGTTCAATAAGCGCTAAAGATGTTCCTACTGCCCACACAGAAGGTAGCTCATATTACAAAAAACTTGGAGGACTACAAGATATAACAAAATTATCTCAGGAAGGTCTAAATGACAACTATGCTATACATGGATATAGAGCTTTTGAAGGTTTTGAAGCAGAAATAGCAGAAGCTTTCTTGGGAGCTAGAGATTATTCTAAAGCTGGAGTAGATGTAACTCAAGACGAAAACCTTAGTAAGATAAGTATAAAGAATTTAAGTAATAATGATGGAGGTTCCGTATTTGATGAAACAGGTATGGTTGTAGAAGGAATTTCAGAATTAGAAGATGAATTCTATACAGATGGGATTATATTAGCTTATAAGACTTTAGATGGTAAAGAGTTGTTAACTAAGGAAGAGGCAGGTAAAGTAGATAAAAGAGTTAAGCCTACTTATGTAGCATCTTTAAGGGGTTCTGGTAATTGGTTTAAATTTAACAGAAATGTTATATATAAAGAATTAAACTTTGAAAGCTCTATAAATGCTTATAAAATTAATGAGTTAATTAAATTCGATGATGAACAACATCAGAAAAATTTAAAAGAACAAGGTGAAGTTTTAAGAGAAAACAATGTAACTGTAGCATACAGAGACCTTAACTTTGCAAGTAAGCCAGAAAAACTAAATGAATTTATGTCTTATTATAGTAAAGAAGCAGATGATGCATTTAGAAAATTAGGCGCAAGAGAACCATCTTTAGAAATGAAAGCCTTAATATTATCATTAGCTAAAGAAAGTTCAGAAGATATAGAATCGTATCTAGATTCTTTTTCTAAACAATTTGCAGCTACTTCTCAACCAGCAGCTCATAAGCTTATAATGGCTAATGACACAAAAGGATTCTTACAATTATTAAAACAATTATATATGGCTCAAGGAGCAAGCGAAGAAGAAATGGATAAATCTTTAGCTTACTTAGCTCAAAACTCAGAAGCATTATATAACGCATCAAAAAAATAAATAATGGCAAACGGAATTGGAAAGCCTGAAGAGGATATTAAAAAATACGATTTTAGTTTTTTAGATACATCTCTAACACCACAAGTTGAAGCATCAACAGAAGAACCAGTAGAAGAACCAAAAGCTACTGCTAAAGATTTGTATGGTTTTGGTTTTGACACAGAAACACAAAAGAAAATAGATGAGCATTATAAAAGGCTGGATAATGCGCCTGCAACAGAACCTATAGACCATTCTATGGGTGGTGGAGAAATGGTAGGTCGTTCTTTGTTAGCTGGTTTTGGTGATGTATTTGAAGGTTTTGGTGATGCTGTAGATTGGATTAATGGTAGTCCTGATTCTAGGTTGCTTACAGAAAAACAAATATCAAAAGAAATATACGGATTAGATATTCATACTCCTATTGCAGATAAGCTACATGAGATTGGAGCAGAGCTGCAAAAATACGGAGAAAGCGTGCCTGGCTTAAAAGACGTTCAAGACGTTACTTGGGCAGATATGTTTGATGATGATTTCTGGCTTACTCATTGGTCTCGAGCTTTACCTTTTTCTTTAACATTCCTTATTCCTGGTACACAAGGTGCTAAATTAGCAGGCTTAGGATATAGAGGTCTTAGAGCCGCTCAATCACTAAAAGGTTTAAGTGTAGGAAGTGCATTAGCAAGAACAGGATTAGTTACTGCTACTAAAGGTTCTCAAATAGGATTAAGAATGGCTCAGTTTTGGGGCGGTGCTATGGCGGGTAACTTTTCTGAAGGTGCTATTATAGCAGGTCAAACAATGAATGAAGCTGTGGAACAAGGAGTTCCTCATGATTTAGCTGCTGTTGCTGCTGCTGATACGTTTAAAGATAACGCTTGGTGGATGGCTATTGATGGTCTTCAGTTGGCATTATTTACAGGAACAGCTAGAGCTATAAATCCATTTGCTAAAACTATAACAAAAATGCGAGCGCCTGGTATAAAAAGGTTAATGCAAAACACTGCTAAAGTTGCAGGCTATGCATTAACAGATGGTATGTTTGAGCAATTTCAAGAAGTTTATCAAGATTGGGCTATGAGGAAAAACATAGCAGAGCAAAAAGGAGAAGATTTTGCAACTTACTTAGATTACTTTAATAGTCAAGAAGCTTTACCTACAAGGGTAATTGCTTTTACATCATCACTTGCAGTAACAGGAGCTAAAACAGCTATTGATGTTTCTGCTGAACGTAAAAGATTGTTTGCTAGACAGTTAGCAGAAGATGGTTTGGTTCAAGAAAACTTGGAGATATTAAACATGCAAGTAGAAAACTACAACATGGAAGATGCTCTTGGAACACCAACAGACAGAACTGTTATGGCGTCGGCTAGCGATGAGCTTTCTGCTATGAAAAGAGACCAGCTTACTGCGTATATGATGCGTTCTGTTAACAAAGGTAGAACAGCTAGATTTTTGGAGTATTTGGAAACTATGACCGAAGAAGGTAATGGAATCACGAACGCACAAAAAGAAGCTTACAAGGAAACTATAAAGCAATTAGAGGAAGTTAAAAAACTTGCTCCTGATGCTTTAATGAATGATTCTGAACAAAATTATCTTATGAGCGCTTTGTTTCAAAAAGAAACTAATAAGCAAACTTATGAGCAAAAGAAAGAATATTGGGAGATTGAGAAACAAAAACTAGAAGATAGCGATGTATCAAAAACTCAAAAGAAAGCAGCTTTAGATGGTATAAATAACGAGCTATCAAATTTAGAAAGAGCTTTTCAAAAAGTAGATAGCAGTATAAATACAACAGTAGATAATATATTTGCAGAGAATGCAGCAAGATTACAAGAAGAACGTTTACAAAAAGAAATAGACCCACAATTACGTTCAGCAGCAAAAAAGAATTTATCAGGTAATATAATGCCAGGAACTCTTTCTCAGCAAGAGGTTTCTGCTATGGAAGATAATAAAACTAGGTATGATAAAATATACGAGGAAGAAAGAATAAACCAAGCTCAAGCAGAATTAGGAGATAAATACAGTCCTGTTGATAATAATGAAAAAGGAAATACTGATTTAATATTTCAAAGAAAACTTAAAAAAGTAGATGGCTTTCAAATAATAGAAGAAAAAAGAGTAGATGAAAACGGTAATATAACTACAGAGGTTATCAAGCCTGACGCTATTATAAAAAATGCTATTAAAAATAATAAATTAAAGGCTGAAGAAAATCAACAAAAACTTGATGAAGAAGCAAGGATAAAAGAATTACAAAATGAAGAAGTAGCAAAAAAAGAAAAAGAACAAATTGACTTTGAGTGGGAATCAAAAGATAATTTTGTAGCAGAAAAAGTTGCTGCAGACCAAAGGGTAAATGACTCAAAAGCGAAAAAGTTTTTTGGTAGAAGGCTTATTGGAAAAGATAGCAAAGGAAAACTTGTTTACGATACTGTAATAACAGAAAGTCAGAGATATGTTTGGGCTCAAAACTTCATGGAAGAAAACCCAGACATAGGTATTTATTTTGATGAAAACTTAACAGACCCTTATGGTCGTGGTGCACAAGGTGCTGCGATAGGTTTGTCTGTATTTATAAACCCTGATGAAGCTACGCAAGAAGTGTTTTTACATGAAAGCTGGCACGCATATCAAGAAATATTTAAGAACTCTCCTGAAATAAAATCTTTATTAAAAGAAATTATTAAGCAGCCTATATTTAAAAAGGTTAAAAACAAAAATCATCTAAAGATTAAATACAACAAAGATGGTATGGTTATGACCTTGAGTAAGGTTATACACAATGAAAGAGATGTATTAAAATACATGGCGTGGGCTAAAAAGAATGGTATAACAAATACTTATAGCGACACATCATATACTTCTTATATGGACTATGTATCTTCTGCTTTAAAAGGTAGAGGATATTCTATGCTTCCTAATAGTAAACAAGATTTACTTGCTAATGAAGCATTAGCTACTGCAGGTGGTTTTCAAAATGCAAATAATGTAGATTACTTTGTAGAGGGAGCAGGAAAGTCAAGGTATTTAAAAGGGCTTAAAAAAGCTTGGGGAATGATTAGACAAAAAATTAGTCCTAAAGCTGCAAAAGAACACCTTAAAAATAACTTCCCTACTTTATATGATAAAGATTTTGGAGTTATGCTAGAGAAAGCTCAACACGAGTTTGGTAAGCCTAACAAAGAAAGAACATATGCTGCTTTAAGAAAACAGCAGGATATATTCTATTTAACAAACTACGAAAACAAACTTGCAAGAAATACTATAGAGCAATCTATAATTGCATCAGATAATTTAGCCCTTATAAAAAGAGACGCAAGAAGTGCGTTAGATAAAATGATAGCTGATAAATCTTTAGTTCCTGATGAGTTTCAACAGGCTGAGATGTTAGATGATGTAATGAGCCTAAACAAAGGTCGTATTTTAACTAAGGTTTTAGAAGACGCTACTTACGGGCAAGATGAAGATGTAGTAGGTTATGTTAACGAATACTACAATACAAATGCATCACAAATAGATGATATGCTGCAAGGCTATTATTTAGATGCGATTAAAGAAGAAGTTGCTAAGAGATTTTCTGAAGATGCAATTTCGGAAGAAATGTATGCAGAGTTAGAAGAAGCTACAGAAAAAGCCTTTGGTGATATTATATCTGAGAACTTTAGTAGAAAAATGAATACTACAGTTTCTAGAAAAGTAAATGAGTTTTTAGAGCTGTATAACGAAAATAAGGAAGGTGACGACATTATGTCTAAGTATTCTTTATACGAAGCCTTAAGCGCTAATTTAGATGGTACTAAGCATGACTTTAGTTTATTTGAAGATAGAATAGTAGACTTAGTACGTTTCCATAATAATACTAAAAATGACGAACTAAACACAACAGTGTCTAACAAAGAAGGTTTGTTAGCTGAGTTTGTTATGTATACACAAGCAAGTATGAGTCATGGTAATGATGCGTTACATTCAATGTGGCACTATTTCCGCTCGTTTAAGCTTGAAAGAGCAACATCATGGAGGATAGACTCAGATAATACTGTAGTGCTTGAGCATGCGCTTCCTATTGCTGATAGAGGTAAGGTAAGAGACTTTACTGAGAAAGCTATGGAAATGTTAAGAGCTGGTGATAAATCTAAAGGCGCTATAATAAAACAACTTGCGCGTTTAGAATTAATGAAGAATGAAGAAACTAAACAAAAAGCAATACTAGATTATGTAACACCTTTTTATAATGCTTTTAAAAACAATAAAACATTATTAACATGGAATGATTTATCTGATATATATGTAGATGGCGCTAATTTACAAAACTATTTTACTGAAGAAAGAATTAACGAATTACAAGACGCAATAAATAAAATAGATTTTTATAAATTTTATCATGATAAAGATGGTAAACCAACTACCAAAAATTTAAAATACTTAAAACCTGCGGTTCATAATATTATAGACAAAGTAGAAACTCTTAGCGTGTTAGAAGCACAATCAATAAGAGATTATTTTACAAAAAAGCATAACGATTGGCTTAAACTAACTCCATCAGAGAGAACGGCTCAGTCTAACACAAGGCTTTATAGCTTTAAAGAAAACGCTTGGCTTAGACCGCTAAAGCAAGGAGATACTTGGTCTATAAATAAATTCAAACCGCTATACAATAAGTTGTTTACTGCTATGTATCAAGCTCAAGGAAAAACAGGATTATCAGGAATGGTTCTTAACCCTGCAGGTGACTCTGTAGACTTGTTTAGTAAGTCTTCTTACATACATAATAGCTTAGAGCATTTAGAAAGAGTGCTTCCTGAAATGACTACAGCAGAATTACAACAACTATTCAGAGGAAATACAATAGCTCAACAAATAGCTAGAAGAAATTATATGCCACAGGTTGTTTTGAATCTTGGTGTATATGATGCAAGAATAGCGAGAGGTAAAAAGAACTCACAAGTTAAGCCGTCTGTATTTACTACAGCAAGAGTAACTCATTTATTAGAAAGAATACTACAAGGTGCTCAATATTATAATCATTTTATTGGACAGTTAGGTGATTCTAGCAGACAGTATTACATAAACAATGGGATTATATGGAGTGATGTAAAACGTAAAAATAAAAACGGAGATTCAGTTAGCGAATTAGACCAGCAAATAAACTGGGTAAATAAAAAAGTTGGAGATGGTCAACAACTAACAGACCAAAGAGTAGATGAAGAAGTTGCTAAGTTAGCGGAAAGACTTGAACAATCTCCTTTAATAGAAAAGTACAGTATAGATAAACTAAAAAAAGGATTAAAAAAGGTTGTAAAAATAAACTTTGTTAACAAGTTTCTTTATTCAGACTTATACTACAACAGAGAGTATGCGCAAACATATCAAGAAGAAGGTAAAAACCTTTTATCTGACTTATCTAAGCGTATAAAAGGTATAGCTTCTCCTGTTATTACTGCTCACGGAAAAAGAATTGAACCTATATTTATACAAGACCCAACACCAGGAGGTATACAATTAGCTGACTCAGCTTCATATATGCTACCTGAACATGCTAAAATGCTTAGAGTTCAGTATGGTGAATTTGAAGGAATTGGTAAAAACTTAAAGACATTATACTATGGTCAAAATTTAGACAATAGTTCTTTTGCTAGAGAAATGGGTGGACACTCTAGAATACCTATGTATCTAAAGACGCATACCCACGTTATTACGGATTCTTTTATTAAGGATATGCCTAAGGAATCTAGAGAAAACATACAGATGTTAAAAGCTCTTATAGATAAAAGAGCGCAAGATTTAAAAGGAACAAATACTATACCAGTTATATATTTTACAAGTTCTATTAAAGGTGGATTGTTGTCTGGGCAAATGAATAAAGCTTCTTACACAATGCAAGAAGTAAAAGAAGTAGTAAATGATATAAACAACCCTACACCTTATGACCCTAGTGGATTAACTAGACCTACTTTATCTCAAAGCTTAGAGTTTAGAATGAAGCAAAATAGACTTTACCAGTTTGAAAAAGAAGGTGAAATAATGTATGGCTTTGATGGAAACTTCTTTGGTATACAAAATACATTAGATAATTACAATAGAACATCAGGATTAGCTAAACAATGGATAGCTAATGTTGGAGTTATTAATACTGTTCCAAGATTTGAAGCTTTAGGTAAAACAGGGGACGCTGTAACTAGAGAACTTAATGATAAGTTTGGAGATATATTAATGGCTTTATACAGAGAAAATTTTGAAGGTAAAAATCTTCAAGAAATGTATGATGAAAAATCTAAAGAGCATTATAGCTTCTTAGATAACGAGAGTGTAGAACAGTATGGCCCTAACTTTATAGCAAATAGACAACTTTATAGCAATGCAATTGCAGCTACCTTTAAAAGAAAGGTAATGTCTATTAGAATGAGTGGTACTCTTTCTACAGAGATGACTGATATAGCGTTTAACTTTTCAGTAGACAAAGAAAACGTTGCAGAAAATGAGCAATTAAAATCGTATCGAATAGAAAACGATAAAGTAGAAGTGGCTGAAATAGTAATACCAAGACTACTTGCAGATAATCACAAAGTAGAAGAAGGTGATTTAATATTTGCTGCTCGTATACCTAACTCTAAAATAGGTGATGGTTTAGTATTTAAAGTAAAACATATACTAGGCGCTCAAGAAGGTAACGCAGTTATAATCCCGTCTAAGCACGCTACATTAATTGGTTCAGATAAAGATGGTGACCAACTACATATTGCTGTAATTAATAAAAATAAAAATTTAAAAGAGTCTGATACATTAAAAAATGAACTTCTAGAAATGATGTTCGAGTTGTATCAACAAAATGAAATGATGGACTTAATTTTAAAAGAAATTGAGTTTGGTACTAACATTACAGAAAAAGGTTTAAACCACGTAAGAACTTTATTATCTCAAGAAGAGCTACAAGATTTTGACGCGGTTAAATCTGATTTAAGTTTTATAGAAGAAGAAAGTCTACAAGAAAGATTTATTGGTAACAGTGTAATGTTAGGTATTGTAGCGTCATTAAACAGAGCGTTTAATTACTTTGCCTCTGGTATATCTAACTCTAAATTTGATAACCTTAAAACAAAAGCATATTACCGAGATGGGCAAACTATTAACATGACGTTTATTAATAGCGTTAAAGATAGCAATGGTAAACGTGTTGGTAAAGGAGAGCGACTTGGGTTTATAGAAAACATAACAAAAGACGGTAATGAAGTTTGGGCTACTTATGCACAATTCTTAAACTTTATTATTGATGATGGTAAGTTTGGTAATAGAGCTAAGTTTAGAATGCAAGAAGAAAGCGCTAACCATTTTGCGTTTATGATGAGAATGGGTCTTTCTTTAGAAACTGTGTTAGATGTTATGTTTGACCCTGTTTATGGAAATTACATAAAAGCTTTAGGTAATGGCCTGTCAAAAACAGAAGCTTTAAAGAAAGCAACTGGACTTACAGATATAGACAAAAGTGTAGATACAGTAACATCTCCATTTTTAGTAGACATGGAAGAAGGGTTTATTATGAATCCAGAAGCATTTACTTCTTTAGTTGTTTCATTGGATAGCTTTGGAAGAGATATGAGAATATTTCAAAGAGTAGCATCTTTTGACGCTAATGTTCCTACTAACTATTTAGACGCTTATATATTAGACAAGCAGTTCCAAGAAGTAAAATCTCGACAAAGAGATATGGGTGCTATGTTTAACAGAAACAAATACCTTTCTTCTCAATATGAGATATTCCAACAATACATGGAGCAACTTAAAGAAGAAGACATTTTTGGACAAGAAGAAGCAGATTTAATATATAGCAGGTTAGATAATACTTTAGATTTATCTAGACCAGAAACTACTAAGTTATTATATAATACTTTCCACTTTAACAAAATGGCTGTTTACTTAAAGCCTGACGCTTTAGTTACTAACGACCACAAAGGTGGATTAAACTTTTTAGACTTGCTTTATCAGTATGGTCCAGCAAATATACAAAAACTCAAAAATTTAGAAGCTAAGTATAAAGGCAATTCAGTTAGGGTAGAAGAAGAAAAATTAAAACTTATAAATAGAGAAGCTTTTAAACTAATAAAACAAAACCGAAATAATGGTTTTATAAAGATGTTAGATTACAGGCAAGACAGAAAGGTTATGCGTAATTACGGAACTAAAGCTGATGAGGTTTTCTTCCTTAATAATATAAACATAAACAACAGTTACTATAACTCTATAAATTCTAAGAAAGTTTTAAACAGTGTAAGAAGTGAATTTTTAAAGTTAGATTCTGAACTTCAAAATTACTTTATAGCTTACGAATTCTTTAACAACAAACTAGGTACAACAGGAAACAAAACGCTTATACACTTCTTACCTTCTAATGTAAGAAGCGAAGTAAAAAGAGCTTCTAATCACATATATAAAAATAGAGATAAGAACACTATATCTAACGAGTTAAAGCATGCTAATGCATTATTAGAAGATGTTTTAAAAATAGATAAGAATATAGAACAACTAACTAATCAACAGCTAAGCGAAAGTTCTGTAGCTACATACAGAATGATAGAGCTTATAAATGCGTATGATACAGTTGGTTTAAAAAATGCTTTGCATTCGTTTAATCAAACAAAAGTAGACTCTAAAGGTAGAATGGTGTCTCCTAGATTAAAGTTAGTACACAACGAAGCATATGAAAAAATAGAAGGAGATGTAGAAGTTGATATTCAGCTTTTAGACCCAGCTGTTAGGATGGCTAGTGATTCTGAAATAGAATCTTTAGGCGCAAAAGCTAAAGGTAAAAGAGTTTATGTCGTAGAAACAGCTGAACACAGAAATGGCAATCTTTGGACTTACAACAAAAACTATATATATGGAGACTTTTATTTCTCTGAATTAAATATAGTAAATACCTACGCTAACTCTATACAAAAAAATTATCAAGATTTAGTAGAAGATGATGTGTTCTATCTGTACTCAGACAAAGCTGGTAGCTTTATGTTTGGTCAAGACACAGATTACAACCTTGAAGAGTTCGGTAAAGTTAAAGGTATTCTTAAGTGGAATGTTAGTATAGACGATTTAATTGAAAACGACAGACCAGCTTACAATAGATTAAATACCGAGTTTTCAGAATACGAAAGAGATTTAAAATTTGTAGAAGACATACGAGCAGATATAGCTAATGATACTCGTATACAAAGAGATACAGAAGGTTTAGCTAAGTTAGATGAAAAACAAAGAAAGAAAGTAGATGCGGAATACATAAAAGAACTTCCTAATGTTATTTCTGAGTACTATACTATGGTGATGGATAAAAATCCTATGGCTATAGAAAACATAAGCAAAGAACTACAGTTTATGTACGGGGAGGCTTTAACTCACGAACAACAAATGTATTGGGGTAAAACAAAAGAAGGTCAAACCCTGTTAGATAAAGTTTCTAAAGCTGATGCAGGTTCTGATATTACAATGGGTCAAATGTTATTTAGTCCTGGTGATTTTGGTCAGAAGCATCCTACTTTAGCGGCAACAAGAAGACAGATGGAGCGTGGTAATCAATTAATGCATCACGACCTTAAAAGAGTTACAGATGAGTTAAACGAAGTATACAACGCCTTGTATAAAGACAAGTTTATGTTTGCTTCTGCAACAAAATTAGCTACTAGAATTCCTATTCTTAATATGTTTAAGTCGTCAGAATCTGTAAATGATGTTTTATTTGAAAACTTATTAGTTCGTAAATCTTTTATACACAAAAATACTCACGGAGGTAAAACTACAATAGACCATAAAACTATACACAAGCTAAATAAAGAAGTGTTTTCGTATAGCGAAGACAAAGGGACTACTCTTAAGAAGCCTAAAGACATGAAGATAAAGCTTTCTAAAGCTGAAATGGATTATGCTAAAGTAGTTGCTAGGTATTTAAACTTCTACGATAAACTTTCTATGGCAAAAAATCTATACACTAACAAAGCTAAAAGAGGTAGAGCTCTTTATGCTCCTGTAGCCGATGCAAGTAGATTTGAAGTGTTAAGAAGGCGTGGTATATATGGTGTATATTATCAAGCCATGGCAAGAGATGGAGAGTTAAACTCTATAATTGTAAAGGGTCTTAATATACTGAATGGTAAAATAGAACGAAAAACTCTTGGAGACTTTAAGTCGATATATAGCACGTCTAAACAAGAAGCTAAAGAATTTTTAGCTAAACACCCAGGGTATGCATCTAATATGAACTTAAGTAATTTTTCTAATTTAAGTAGAATATCAGGATTAAAAAAATTACAAACTCAAGCTAGTCGTTATTTTAATAACGGCATAGACATAGACGGAAATGTTATAAAAACAGAGGACGGTGTAAATGCTGTTCTTACTACTGAGGGTAAGACCTTTAATAGGTATGTTTCTGAGCGTTCTCATAGAGCCGCTTATCTTTCTAGTGGTAACCTTCAGTATGCGATGTATAACTACCTTAAAACGATGGTTTTCCAGCACGGTACAGAATTTAGAAGTTCAGGTGGTTGGAATAGAATAGAGTTTAAAATGCCTGAAAGCGAAACAAGAAAGAAAAGAGAAAGTATTGTTTTTACCAACCAAACACTTAGTAGTAACGATATGATGAGAGAGGCTAAAGAAGGTAGGCTTTCTGACAACATGAAGCAAAGACATATGGTTCCTAACTTTAGAGGTTTTGAAAGCTACAAGTTTTTAATTAGTTCTGCTCAACAGTACTTAGGTGTGCAAGGCGGTTCTAAAGAAAACTCTATAAAGTATCTACAAGAAGTAATGATGGAAAACTTTATAGAAGGTAAGCCAAAGAAAACATTAACAGGTACTCAAACAGAGAAAGCTGTATTAGGGTTTTTAACAAATATGACTATGTTTGTTGGTTTAGGTCTTAACGTAAAAGCAGCTATATTCAACGTAGTTATAGGTAAGTACAATGCTTGGAAAACTCAAAGCACAGCAAACTTCCTTAAAGCTCATGCTAGAAGTTTTGGTCTTAGTAGAGATAAAGGTTACAGCCGTAAAGATTCTAGAAAAACTAAATTGCTTTTAGAAGAGTTTGGTATCCTTACATACAGACCAGAAGAGCAATTAGAAGGTCAGAAAATGGATACATACTTATCTAGAATATTTTTCTACCCAATGGTAAGAGCTGAACGTTTTATACAAGAAGTTCAATTTATTGGAGAGCTTACTGATGAGCAATGGAAAGCTTATAGCTTAGATGAAAACGACAACCTTATGGTTGTAGATAGTAAAAACATATTATCTATAGATGATATTGCTAAAATACAAAGAAAGGTTCAGAATATGCAGGGTAGAGGTTACTCAGCATTGGACGCTAGACTTATACAAACATTTATGTTAGGTTCTTCTTTGTTACAATTTAAAAGATGGTTCCCTACATTTATAACTGAAAAGATAGGTAAGACTGGATACACTGAATGGATGGATGACTATGGGCAGATTTATGCTGGTTCTTTAAATGCTTTTGCTACTAAAGACGGTAAAGCTAAATTGTCTAGATTTATAAACCCATTACATTATATGAAATTCTTGCTTAATCCTAAGAATGTATCTTCAGCTAAAATGGTTGAAAAGTATATGAAGGAAGGACTATCAAGAGCTCAAGGTGAAGCTATGCAAAGGCTTCAAAAAGCTAATGTTGGTATTATAATGTTAGCAACATTCCTTTTATCTCAAACTGCAGCGGCTCAAACTCCTGAAGAAAAAGAAATAAGAAAGCAAATAGAAAAACTATTAGGTGACATATTATTAGGAGTTAATATGGATAAGTTAGCTCAAATGATGGTAATGCCAGCATTTACAATGTTCTATAACTTAATGAAGTTAAATTATGAGTTAATACTTTACTATGGAAGTGGTAAGACTAAAGGAGTATATAAGAAAGATAGTAAGTATGGCGCAGAAGGTGACCCTAAGTTTAGGAGATTTGCAGCAGCAATGACACCTAACCTAAGTATACCAGGAACTGAGTTTAGTTTAAAAACGTCTCTTTGGGGTGCGCCCGCTAAGCCTGGAGAAAAATTAAGAGCAGCTAAAAGGTTGTTACAATCTAGAAAACGGGGATAGTTAAATAATTATTATATTTGTATAAATAAAAAAAAAATGGCACAAACAGTATCAACGGACATAGCAGCAGAGTTAAATATAACTGCAAGAAGAAACGACACTTTTACTTTTAAATTACAAGTAACTGACCCTGCAGAATCTGCGCCTAATAATAGCAAACAATTGTATATTGCGCAAACTGATGCTGATGGTTCTGGTGATGATAATAATCAGTATCAAGCTAAAATGACTATAGTAGATTCTTCAACAAACGATTCTAAATTAGAGTTATATTCAGCAAGATGGACAAGTACTGCCACTGAAGCTGAGGGTCCTGGAAGTAGTGAGCCACCAAGCGCAACATCGCCTGGAAAATTTTATGGAACTCAAGATAGTGGTGCAATAAAAGTAGGAGGGGCTATAGATTTTAAAGCTATGGGCGCAGACCATGCTGCTGCTAATAGAGTTGTTATTAGCGCACCCTATAACTATATGAGCTTTGAGCCTGGTGTATATAAATATGATTTACAAATTAGGCACGCAGTTACAAATGCTGAAACAGTACCAGAGTATACAACCTGGTTGTATGGAACATTTACATTAACAGCAGACATTACACAACTTTAATGTCTAATACTATATCTATAGGGGTAGCAACAGCAGAAGCTACAATAGAAATAAACGTTGACCCTGTATTGGCGTTTAACTTTGTTCCTAGCTTAGCGCCAGGAGCTTCTTTTGTTCCTAGTCCTACTAATGATGTTTTAATTGCTCCAGAAACTATTTCCTATACAACGGAAATTTCCCCTTATCAAGAGTCGACTATTGGTGGTATTTCATATCAACAGCCCGTTAATATAAGTGTAGGAGAAACTGTAAGTAGTTTAGTTCCTGAAATCTTATCAGCATATAAATATAAATTTGAAAATTTTGACATAACTAGTCCTAGTGATTTTTCAGAAGGAGATATTGTTTTTTTTGAAGCTGGAAGTAATGATTATTCTTCTACTTTAAAAAAAGCATCTGTATCTAATCTTGATTTAGGAGCTAAACATAATTTGTTTATATTTATATCCTATAATACTGTTTCTAAAAAATTAGAAGTAATGCATAAAGGTTATTTTGAAATACCAAATAATAAAATAACTTCATGGAATGTAGGAGCTACATTATATTTAGATAGTTCTGATAAATTAAATACTACACCTACGTCAAATTCAGGTAACTGGATTAGAAGTTTAGGTTTTTGTATACCAAACAATGTTAATAAAAAATTTATTTGGTTTGAACCAGATACAACATATTTAAAATTAAAATAAAATGGCAGGTTTTTATCCTTTAACTTATTCAGACAGCGCTACCTATGGAGTCAATAGTGCTACGTCACCTGATAGAAATATAAATCCATATTTCTATATACACAATTCTAACAACAATAGTATTTTTTCTTCTGCTACAGAAAGTCCTGTTAAATTTGATGTATATACTTTTAGAGCAGTTCCTACTGAAGGTGATGAATCTCCTAAAGTTTCTTATGCTGTTATTATAATAAAAAATATGGGCTCTGCCAATTCTTTAGTAACTCTTACTTCAGCTACTATAAATATGAATCCTGGTGACTCTGTTACTAATGATAATAATCCTTTTTCTTTAGTAAATCGTTTTACGGATTTTGAGCAATTTGGAGAAGGTGCTAATGACACTTATACTGGTGGTGTTGGTATTTTAACTCCAACACAATTTAACGATTTAGATGGTCCTAGTGGTGAAACCAACTATGGCATGCGAAACAATAAGCCTTTAGCTTATATTAAAATTGATGCTAATTCAGGAGAAGTAAATGATGGCAGTTTTGATGAAGCGCCAGGCGTAAATAGCAAATATATACCAGTTTTTAGAACTGACACTACTCCAGAATCACAGGTTCCAGAAGATTGGAACCCTCAGTCTTTATGTATTCAATTTAATAATCTTGATGGTATAAGTGCTAAACAAATAGGTGATACTACTTACCCAGAATACGCAGCTATTGTCGTTAAATGCAAACCGCAAATAGATATGGACACCGTAGGTGGTAAATTAGAGCTTTATTTTTCTAATCCAAATACATTTATAACACTTGATTTACATGTTACAGCTTATAGAAAAGGAGATATTAGTTACGAACAAGGATGGTGGAATACAAATGTACATAATAATAATGCTCCTAGTTTTGTTCGATTAACTGGACAATTAGGAAGCGGTATTTCGGCTGAAAAAAAAGAAAAGTCTTACATAGCTGATTATCAGGTAAGTGTTGGAACATTAAGTCAAGCAAATTATCCACAAACCATAATTCAAGCTAATAATTCGGATGACGGTGGAAATATAGTTACGCCTTTTCAAGCTTCTAATGATTTTGGTTTATTTGATATGGATAAACTTATATGTCCTGGTTTTTATCCAGTAGGATATTCTATAGAAGAGAGTAACGCTCATGTTGTTGGAACGGCTGACCCTAATATAGATTATTCAAGATTTATTGTTAGAGCTTATGACAGTACTATTAATCAAGGTGGTGTTAGATTTCTTCATGGATTTCGTACAAACTTAGCGCAACAACAATATGTAATTAACCAATCAGAAAGTGATTATTTTACTTTTAATCAATTACAATCAGGAAGTCAATCAACTGTTAATGATAGATATAACGAAACAGGAGATGCTCCTTTACAATATTTAAAAACGCTAGGTTCAACTCTTGACCAAACTCCTGCAGACCTTAATGTTCAAACTCCTGAACAACAGCAATTTTTAGGTGGCTTTTTTACATCTGCAGAAGTACCAATTGGTAGTGCTTTAAATGCAACTAATTACGAAATGGAAGATGAAGATGTTTATATTAAAATTTCTTTTAAAGATTTTTCACATAATATGCATTATTACAGAAGGCAAGAAAATGCAGGAGCGGATAGGCTTCATCCACATTTAGGAACTCAATTCACAGCCCACAATACATTTCGAAATAGAAGAGTTAATATTACTGCGGTTCCGTTTTTTCATAACCCTTTTTGGATTAGTGAAGAAGCTGCTCAAGATGGTGTTAATGAAGAAAAAGTACACAGAGATACTTTATATGTTGCAACTGGAAATTATTTTTTATGGTCTACAAATGTAGAAACTTTATCAAATTTTGGTAGACTTGAATCTGTTGCGCACTTACATGGTGTTTCAGATTATGTTTTTCGAGATGAAAGGTTTAGCGATTTTAAACTTTCAGAAGATGTAGCTGGAGCAAATGAAATTCCTGCTGTATATTCTGCAAATCTTTATAAAGAAGAGCTTCTTCCTGATATTGTTCAAGGAACTCATAATATTTCTAGTACTCCTTCAGATTTAGATGGTAGCGCTACACCTATTTATGTTTGGAAACACAAGCATATATTTGATTTTTTCAATATTCCAAATGTTTCAGCAGACGTAGTTAGTCCTTATTTGCAACTTCAATTTAATAATTTATCAGGATTAGATGATTTTTATTGTGACCAATTTAATTTTGTTGATGGTCCACCACAGGTAAATTATTTAAACCAAGACCTTTCTTTTGAAAGTATGCAGATAATTAAGATTGGTAATGATAAATTTATACCAAAAGATATAACTGATGCAGCTAAACAAAATCCATACATAGAAAATTCAGTAATTGGTGTTTTTAGAAAAAATGAAAATACTATAGGTGGCGCATGGCAGGAGCTATCAGGAACTCATTATTTGGCGGGTTCTAAAAAGAAAACAATACACATAAGGTTAAAGTATAAAAATCCAGCTCCAGGCCCTTCTTATAATATTACTTTTAATGCATGGGATGGTATGTCTAATCCTTCTGCAGATAGTGGAAATCTTGACCCTTTAGGAAGATATTTAGAAGACACTTCAATTGAAGCTTCTGATAGAGCCTTTAATGCTATGACTGGACACGGAAGCGCTACACAACAATATTGTGGTAGTCGATTTGCTGAAAGCAATACATTTAAACTTTATTTACACGGAAGGTCATTTTATCCAATGTGGAGAGGATTTAAGATTACGCAATTTGAAGATTTTACCAGCGGTCAAGGTCTTTCAAGTATAATTGCTGCAGTTTTATTAAATTCTCCTAACACTGTTTTACGTCCATGGGTTCAACAAACTTTATACGTCACAAGTTATGTTCAACAAGACACTTTTGGTACTCATGGTGTAACTTCTTCTAGTATATCAAATGGAGTTGAAGAAGGTAAGTTAAGAACTGCTCTTAGTGCTGATATTATAAAAAATGCTTGTCAAAACACTTCTGCTACAAGTATTAATTTTGATACACATGGACTTAAAATTAATGGAGCAAACGCTAATGGAATAAAAGGCATAAGACATGACTACGCAGTAACTGATTCGAGTAAAAAATTCTATTACAGAAAATATCCTTTAAATGGAAAATGTTGTTACAAGTATGAAAGATATTTTAAAGATAGAGCTTTACATACCCAAACAACTGTTGAAACTGCAAACAATAATTATGAACCTTATGGTATATTGCCTGGCCCTTTAGCAGAAGGAAGGTTTAAAGAAGATGGAACACCATATAATTTAAAAGCACCTACTGGAACTTTTGTTCTTAGTGACTCTCAAACAATATTATCAGGTACTTTAACGGCAAGAAATACTACTAATAATTCTTATGAAATAAAAATACCTTTTAATTTACATAATAATAATTATCAAGCAGCTCAAATAGTTTCTATTGATTTAGAAAATAAAGTTGGTACTGCTGGCTCTCATTTATACGGTGTAAGCAAATCATTTGGTGACCCAAGATATATAAATGGAGACTCTACTAAAGGTGAATACAAAACAGCATTACATACAGTTCAAAATGATGACACTTGGTCTGCACCATATTTAGGTGGGGTGTCAGCTAATGCGGCAACTCCTACTATGGATTTAATAGGAGACATAACAAGTGGTTATATATTTACTTTTGCTGATAACGCTAACAATCCAGGGTTTTCTTCTGTAGTTCATAAAATGAAAGTAGTTTCAGCTGTAGACGCTAGCGGTGGAGCTATAACTATTCCTGATGGAACTCATGCTTGGATACATAATAGCACTACGCTTCATTTTAAAAATGGAGTAGCAGCAGATGCGGCAAACGTTACTATAACTAATGGAGTTGGTGCAACGGTTACATTTGATTATCCAAAACCTGATTATGCAATATGGGATATTATAGCACACTCCAATACTTCAACTACGCAAGAATCTTTGTATAAAGCAAATTTAGTTAACGAAACTAATAGCACAGGTACGGTTGGTAATATTGTTAAATTAATGTCTTTTAACCAAGATATAGGAAACACGGCTCCAGGCGCTGACGAACCTAATGCATATTTTGCAAACTCTAATCTTACTGAAGCTCAAGCCGATGCTTTTAATGGTCTTCCTGAAGAAAAGTTTGTTAATAATGAAATGGTGACACTTCATTCAAATGGAACGAAATTAGGTATACGAAATGATGCTGGAGATATTTACGAAGCAGTAGGGCATTTTCCTGTAGGTATTTTTGAAGATTTTAATGATGAAACTTTAGGAGACCAACAAACATTGTATGGTAAATATTGTATACCTAACAGTTCAACAAGTGGAGGAAATGGCGTTTTTAATTACATGTATTTTTACGATACAGTAAATGCTCAACCAAGTACTCAAGCTCTTGGTGTGCCAGTTATTTATTTTGCTTTAGACGGTACTGCTTTTGGTACTGGACCAGATAATGAAGAAGGTGCTACTGGAAGTGATACTAACAATTCTATTGGTTCAGCGACATTTATAAACAGATTAAGAGTTAGATATATACTTCATGAAAAACTTGATGCTTATGGTGTTAATCAAAAACGTCTTACAGGTACAACTCAAAATGGAATTAACATGACTAATTCTGGTTTAGATGAAATTCATGTTTATGAAGATACTTATTTAATATCTGTAAACTTTAATAATAAAATTCCAGAAGTAATAATATCAGATGTTGAAGGAGATGAAAAATCTGATTCAGAATCATTAGATTTTGGAACTATGCAAATTGGGTAATAAAGCTAAAAATAATGTATGACTTAACATGGAATGGTCACTCTGGAAGAGCTAAAAAACTTTTTATTAGAAATGGAGGTTCAGGGGAAGTAAATATATATTCCTCTGCCTTAATTAACATTAATAATAGATTAAATTATGTAGACCCACAATTTCCTAATAATGAGTTTTACCATCACATGTATGCGTGGAAAATTTTACCATTATCTGTAAGTTATCAAAATGCAAGTACACATACTTTATTTACAAATACAATAAATTTAGGAAACGGACAGCAGGATTTAGAAATTCTTCCTCCTCATCCCGCTAATTATTATTTAAACCCTTTTTTTTATCCAACTTACCTTAATGTAAATCAAGGAAGTTTTAATCTAATAGGTGGCCCTTTGTTAACTCATCCAAATTTTATAAATGAATATTCGCAGCCTTTAATGGATGGTATACATTTAAGAGATTATTATAGGTTTACACGAAGAGTTGAATTAAAGAGCTACTCATTGCATGGTTCTCAAATAGAGTTTGATATAGGATGCTTTTCTAATTATTCTTCTTTGTATGAAGGTCAATTAAAATTATGGTATACCGCTTATAGTAATCAAAATGATTTTTATCTTAAAAATTTTACATTAAATTTAAAACTTGATATTTCTGGCGTTCCTTTTGAAGAAATGGATTGGACTGAAACTGCTGATATTTTTTCTATAGAAGGAGCAACGCTAGAAGGAGATGTTATAACAATAAATTAATGAGTTTAATCTTTGACCATACATTCCTTTCTTCAAATAACAAGCAAAGTACTTATACAGAAAACGCTTGGATTATAGAAGATATTGAAAAAAGTGAATATACTCCTATTCACAACAATCAAACAGGTTTTACAGATTTATTTAGTATTCCAAATTTTAGTTTTAATTTTTCAACTGATTTTAACTACGATGGTTCTGGTGTAAATGCTCACGATTATTGGTTTGCTTTAAGAACAAATTTTTCTAATCAACCTACAACTTACTTTGCTCAACATCATA
>Ga0209645_1000481_pt1 | contig 20438 bp, 14 predicted proteins | sample ETNvirenome_6_30_FD_184070 | JGI IMG/M metagenome (GOLD analysis project Ga0209645, IMG submission 184070) | Marine viral communities from the Pacific Ocean - ETNP_6_30 (SPAdes) (version 2) | ecosystem: Environmental > Aquatic > Marine > Oceanic | place: Pacific Ocean | collected 2013-06-19
TACAGTTTCTAGTGGAGCTGTAAGTTTAGCAACAACATCAACTGCTGCAGAATTAAATATATTAGATGGTGCTACAGTAACTACTGCAGAACTTAATATACTTGATGGAGTTACATCAACTGCTGCAGAACTTAATTTACTTGATGGTGTTACAAGTACTACAGCCGAGTTAAATATTTTAGATGGTGTTACTTCTACTGCTGCTGAGTTAAATATACTAGATGGTGTTACAAGCACCACAGCAGAATTAAATATTCTTGATGGTGTTACAGCTAGTGCAACAGATATAAATCTTATAGATGGAATAACAAACGGAACAGTAATAGCAAGTAAAGCTATTATAACAGATGCAAACAAAGATATTACTGGTGGTAGAAATATTACTATTAGTGGTGAGTTAGATGCAGGGTCACTTGACATATCAGGTGATGCAGATATTGATGGAACATTAGAAGCTGATGCAATTACTATTAATGGAGTTACACTAGCAGAAACAATTAGTGATACTGTAGGAGCTATGGTAACTTCTAATACAGAAACAGGAGTTACAGTAACTTATGATGATAGTGATAATACATTAGACTTTGTTATTGGAACACTAAATCAAAATACAACAGGTAATGCAGCTACAGCTACAGCATTAGAAACAGCTAGAACTATTCATGGTGTTTCATTTGATGGTACAGCTAATATAGATTTATCAGAAGTTATTCAAGATACTGTAGGAGCTATGGTATCTAGTAATACTGAAAGTGGTATTACAGTTACATATGAAGATAGTGATGGAACATTAGATTTTGCAATCGGTACGCTTAATCAAGATACTACAGGTACAGCAGCTACAGTTACAACAGCAGCACAACCAAATATTACAAGTCTTGGAACTCTTACAACACTTACAGTAGATGATATAACTATAAATGGTTCTACTATTTCTGATAGTGGTGATTTAACACTAGATGTTGGTGGAGACATAATTCTTGATGCCGATGGCTCAACTATAACTATGAAAGATGGTGGTACTACTAGAATTACATTTAATTTAGATTCTACACCAGATTTAGTTATGGCAGGTGGTAACGCCAGTATAACTGCATCTACATCTGACGCAGATTTTACTATTATAGGTAATGATGGTGGAAGCGATATTAATGCCCTTACCTTTGATATGTCAGAGGGTGGTAATGCTACTTTTGTTGGTCAAATTATTACAAGCACAGCAGGTAGTAACAATGTAAGATTAGGTGATGGTGCTGGTGCTGCATTAGCAAGTGGTGGAACTAGAAATGTTGTTATAGGCTCTAATGCTGGTGCTGCTCTAACAACTGGTGATTATAATGTAGCTGTTGGATATAATGCTCTTGATGCAGAAGATACAGGAAGTAGGTCAACAGCTGTAGGTTATTATGCTTTATCTACACAAAATAATGATGCAGCTAACCATAATACAGCAGTAGGTTTTACTGCGTTAGAAGCAACAACAGAAGGTCAACATAATACCTCTGTAGGTTCAAATTCTTTAAACGCAAACACTACAGGAGATAATAACACAGCTTTAGGTTCTGGTGCTTTAACAGCAAATACTACAGCTAATTCTAATATTGCTATAGGAGTAGATGCTTTAAATGACAATACTACTGGTGATTTAAATGTAGCAGTAGGAACTTATGCACTAGACACAAACACAACAGCATCAAGAAATACAGCTATCGGTTATGCTGCTATGGATGCTAATACAGAAGGTGCATTTAATACAGCAGTTGGAGCTAATGCTTTAGATGCTAATACTACTGCAAGTAATAATGTAGCGATTGGTTATAATACTTTGACTACAAATAGTACTGGTGATGAAAATGTAGCTGTAGGTTCATTAGGATTACAAGCAAATACAACTGGTAGTGGTAATGTTGGTATTGGTCGTGAAGCTTTATTAGCTAATACAACTGGAGCTGAAAACACAGCAGTAGGTAAATTAGCTTTGTCTGCGAATACTACAGCTGCTGGTAATACAGCTGTTGGACATGATGCTTTGCGAAGCACAACAACAGGTGCTACTAATACAGCTGTTGGTTATGATGCTTTAAGAAGTAACACTACAGGAGCTAATAATGTTGCTATAGGAATTAATGCTCTAACTGGTAATGACACAGGTTCTTATCAAGTAGCTATAGGTAGAAATGCTTTACAAGTTGCTGATGGTGTAGATAAAAATATAGCTATAGGATATAACACATTAGCAGCTGTAACATCAGGTAATAACAACATTGCCATGGGTTATGTTGCTGGTGATGCAATAACTACTGGTGCTGCTAATACTTGCATAGGCTCAAGTGCTGGTACTGCAATAACTACAGCTTCTAATAACACAATAGTAGGTTCTGATGCAGGAAAAAATGCAACAACAGGATTAGTAGATAGTGTTCTTGTAGGTTTTCAAGCAGGTAGTTCTGGTACTATGGGTAGCTATACTGTAGGTGTAGGGTATAACTCATTATATAACAACACGGGCAATAACAATACTGGGTGTGGTTACAACACTTTGTTTGCTAACACAAGTGGTGCTAATAATACAGCAGTTGGTTTACAAGCATTAGATGCAAATACTACAGGTGGTAATAACACAGCTATAGGTCTTAATGCTATGACTTCTGCAACAACAGGTAATTATAATACTATTGTAGGTTCTGCTTCTGCAATTAATCAAACTACAGCTAGTAATAATACAGTAGTTGGTTATCAAGCTGGTAGTAACATTACTATTAAAAGTGGTAGTATGCTTTTTGGTTATGAAGCTAATACAAGTTCTAATAGTGCATCAGAATTAGTTATAGGTAATTCAGTTGTAGGTAAAGGTGATAATACAGGTCTTATCTATCCTCCCGGTGGTGGTGGTGTTCACAATGCTAATAATACAACTACTTGGGCAACAACTTGTGATAGAAGAATTAAAAAGAATATAAAAGATAATAATACTGGTCTTGATGTTATAAATAAAATACAAGTTAAAAACTTTGAATACAGAACTGAAGATGAAATAGTTGATTTTGAAAATACAGCTTCAGCAGTTGTAAAAAAAGAAGGAATACAACTTGGAGTCATAGCACAAGAAATAGAAACAATTTTACCGAATATGGTTAAAACAGAATCAACAGGAGTAAAAACTGTAGATTCAGATAACTTAACTTGGTACTTAATAAATGCAGTAAAAGAACTTTCTGCACAAGTAGAAGAACTTAAAAAAGATTCCCACAAACCAAAAGGTTTAAAGGATATGGATGGTTATGATGAACTCATGGCTGAAATTAAAAACTTAAAAGGAGAATAACATGGCAACAGTATCAGAAGTATTAACAGCAGCAACTGATAGCGTATCACTTATTAATGGTGTAAAAGCTGGAAGTTGGAATGTTACAGGTATGACTCAAGCTGAAATAAATGCAATGGTTCAAAGAAATGTAGACCATTTAGAAATTATTTTAGATTATGATGGAACTGATAATTTCCCAAATGTAAAAGGCTCTTCAGATAGTAAAACATCTTATACAGATGCTATTACAACTGGTAAAGCATACATCGCAGCTAACTAATAAGCTATGGAATTAACACCTTATTTATTTTGGAACATCTTTATAACTTTGGTGTTAGCTCCGGTGCTTTATGGCATTCGTAAAAACGAAACAGAAGCAAAAAGAATAGACATACTTTTAAACAAGACTCGTGAAGAGATTGCAAAAGATTATGTTACAAAACAAGAAGTAAAAGATGATATGAATATCCTTATGGACAGATTAGAAAAATTACATGAAAAGGTTGACAAACTCTTTGAGGTAAAGTAAAATGGCAAAAAAACAAAAGAAAAAAAGAAATAAAAAATATAGACAAAAATATACTACAGGTGGTAGATTAGATATGCGTACTGGTGGAAGAGTTGGTTATCAACTTGGTAAAATGGTTCAAGACCCTAGTCAAGAAGAACTGTCTATAGAAAGACAAGATGAGTTTACGCCTAATCTTCCTCCTGTACAAGGTAATCAACCTGTATTAACAGGCGACATGAAAGATTTAACAGCAGGAGGTCAACAAGGACCTGCATTAGATAAAATGCCAGTTGACCAACAACAAAGACCTGACAGAAGTCAAATAATATTTGCTGACAATATGGACAGAGCATCTATGAGAGATACTATGTATGGCAGTTTAGTAGATGATGTTATGGATGGTAGACAAGGAGGTAGGCAAGCTGATAGTAATAGATTTACTGTAGGACAAACTAGAACATTACCTAATGGAACAGTTTTAGTATGGAATGGTACATCATGGGTAATTCAAAGTGGAGGTGGTGCTAATAATACAACTACTGATATTCCTGTAGACCAAATGACAGATAAACAAAAACAAGATAAGTTTGAGTCTGATAGAGGTACTAGAATTATAGAAACAGGTCAAACTGCACAAGATATAGCTGCAGGAAATTTACCAGAAGGAATGATACCTGAACAAGAGTTAGTAAATGTTGGTCAAGGAGAAGAATACGAAGCAGGTGTAATTGAATTAGCTGAAAGAAAAGGAGTTACTCCTGAGTATATAAAAGAAGTTGGACTAGAAGTTGTTCAACAAATGGAAGATATTTCTACAGTAAAAACTCCAGAACCTTCTGTTACTTCTACAATGAATGCAAAAACTGTAGGTGAAGATGTTTTTGTAGAATCTGCTAAAGGAGAAGTACGAGATGAAGCATTAGCAAAAGCTACAGGGGTAGATAAAGTTGACCCAATAGAAGGTACACAAATTGAAATAGAACCCGGTGCTTTAGCAGAAAGAGTAGTAGGAGAATTAAGTCCTGAAGCAAAAGCAAGTGCTGCACAAGTAGCTGGTACATCTTTAGCTAGAATAACAAGAGCTAAAAAACAATTAAGAAATGCAGGATTATCAGAAGCAGATATAACAGAGCTTGGTAATGACCCAGAAGAATTAGAAGCTAAATTAACTGAATTTAGTGAAGAACAAAGAGGTATGATAGCAGGATTACCTAAAGAAGCTTTAGTTTCTAATCAAATAGATAGTTTATTAAGTGGTATGGAAAATGGTGAAATACCAGCATGGGCAAGACCTGCTGTTGCTAGTGTAGAATCTATGTTAGCCAGAAGAGGATTAAGTGCTTCTAGTGTTGGTAGAGATAATTTATTTAATGCTATTATTCAAAGTGCTGTACCTATAGCTCAAAGTAATGCACAAGCTATTCAACAAAGTATAAGTCAACAAAAAAGTATTGAAGCACAAACAAATATTGAAAATGCTAAACTTAGACAACAAACAGCTTTAAGTAATGCTGACAAAGTATTTAATCTTGACATGGCTCAGTTTAATGCTGACCAACAAACAGAGTTATCTAATAGTAAATTTTTACAAACAGTAAGTATAGTAGAAGCTAATAATGAACAAAAAGCTGCTATACAAAATGCTGTTCTTATGTCTCAAGCTAATCTTTTAGAAGCTAATATAGAAGGACAAAGACAAATACAAAATGCTAAAAACTTTTTAGCTATGGATATGCAAAATTTATCTAATGAACAACAATCTATTATGGTTCAATCTCAACAAGAGCAACAAAGACTTTTAAGTAACCAAGCTGCAGAAAATGCTGCAAGACAATTTAATGCTACAAGTCAAAACCAAATGATGCAATTTATGGCTAACTTAAATACACAGATATCACAGTTTAATTCTCAACAACTAAATGCTTCAAAACAATTTAATGCACAACAAGCAAATGCTGCAGAAGCTAGAAGAGCAGGAAGAGAAGCTGATTTAAACAAAGCAAATGCTGCTATAGTAAATCAAACAAGACAGTTTAATGAACAAATGGATTTTAATAGAGACCAATTTAATACACAAAATGCATTAGCAATTCAACAATCAAATGTAGAATGGAGAAGAAGAGCAAACTTAGCTGATACTGCAGCACAAAATGCTATTAATCAAGAAAATGCTAAAATGGCATATGGTATGACTACAGCAGCTCAAGCATTTTTGTGGCAAGAATTAAGAGACCAAGCAGATTATAACTTTAGATGGGCTAATGATACTGCTACAAGAAAAGTACAAGCTATGATAGCTGCTGCTGGTGCTGAAGGAGATGTTGCTAAAAACTGGCAAAGTAATTTTAATAATATATCAAGTATAATAGATAGAGTATTTCCACAATCATCGTAATTAGGAGTAATAAATGGGATTTATAAGAAAGACAGTAAAAAAAATAGGCAAAGCAATTAAGAAAGTTGTTAAAAAAGTTGGTTCAGCTTTTGGTAAACTTGGTGTTGTTGGTCAAATAGGATTGATGATGTTCATGCCTCAACTTGCTGGAACTCTTTGGGGTAAACTAGGAAGCTTTGCAACAAAAGGAACTTCTTTATTTCATAAAGCTGTAGGAGCTGTGTACAATGCTGGAAGTGCTATAGGTAATGTTTATAAAACTGTAACACAAGCTATAAGCAATGGATTTGATAGAGCTGGTAATTTTTTAAAAGGAGAAGGATTTAAATTAACAGACCCTAGTAAAGGTTTTTTTGGAGCTGAAAAAGCAGAGTATGCTAAATTAACAGATGGTGATACTTTGTTTGATGTTACTCCAGAAACAGAAGCCTTTCATGAGAAGATTAAAAGTGGAAATACTGGTATAACTATTGATAAAAAAGGAGTAGATTTAATGAAACCTGATTCAACAAATATACAAACTTTTGATAAACCAAGTTTATTAGGTAAAGTAAAAGATGATGCTGTTGAGTTTTTTGAAGGAAGTATGAAAGGAGTTAGAGATGCTTTTGCTAATCCCGGAGAATTAGTAAAAGATAGTATACAATCTGGTGCTACAAGTGGTCTTTCTAATAGAATTGCTTCAGAAATAGCAGGAGAACCTCCAATACAAAGAGTTATAAGAACTAATTTTGATGTAATGAATATGAACTCTTATAGTCAAAATGGAATAATGAATCAAGTAGACTTTACAGCAGGTAATAATGCATATCAATCAATGGGAAGTTCTTGGGGAGCTGTTAATAGTGTTGCTGCTCCTTATTTAACTAAAGAAATTTTTAGTGGTGGAGATATACAATACGCTAATAGAGTAAGTAAATTACGATTTGGGAGTGGAATTTAAAAATGAGAGAAGAATATAATCAAGCAGGAATAGATGCATTAGCTAATGCAGGTAGACCTATACCCGGACAATCTTTAACAAATGACCCAGACCAAAGATATGCTTGGGAAGGTCCACCAGAATTTACAGAGTTTAGACCAGCTTTAAATTTTATAGCTGATAAATTATTAGATAAAGAAGTATATATTCCTCTTATGAAAGGAATAGGAGATGGTATTCCTTTAACAGATATAACACTACAAATGTTACAAGAGGGATTTCAACAAGGTAAATGGAATCCTGATTTGTTAATGATGTTAGTAGAACCTACTATTTATACATTAATGGCTTTAGCTGAAAAAGCAAATATTAAATATCGTATAAATGGAGATGAAGAAGATGATATAGATGCTGATGATGAAGATGAAATTGCAGAAATGAGAAGAAATAATTTAAAAAAATTAGCATCAAATAAAATGAAAAATCAAACTCAAATACCTTCGGGAGCAATACCCTCAGAAATATTAGAAAGAGTTAAAAATATTGAAATGTCTGATAGTTTATTAGATAAACAAGAAAGTCAACCAGAAGAAAGTTTGTTGGCTAGAGGAGAAAGATAATGGCAATGTATGAAGATGGTGGTGTAACTTTTGCACAAGAACAATTTGATAAATCTAGAAAAAGAAGAGATAAACAAGCTAAAGACCAAGACAAATTTAGTAAAAGATTATTAACAGCACTTGGAGCAGTAAATGCTGTAACTTCAAAATTAAATAACAAAGCAAATTTATTAGAGCAAGAAAATCTTTTTGAAAAAAGTCATTACTTTAGTTTAAATCAAAATGCTCAAACTTTTAATAAAGGTTATCAAGCATATGTGGACCTAGGATATACTAATCAAGAAATATTAGAACTTGAAACAGTAAACAAACTTAATAGTTATATTACTCAAACATATGGAGAAGGTTATAAATCAGATGCAGTACAACAAATAGCTAAAGACTTTGCTGCTAATCCAGATAATTTACAATCTTACAACGAAATGATTGAAGCCTATTCAAAAATACCAAACATGACTAGGGAAGAACTTACAAATTATATTAAAACAAAAGATGCACCTCCTAGAAATATAGGAGAGTGGTTTGGTAGTAAAATTAAAAAAATACATAAGTCTCATGATGAAGAAACTTTAACTGAAGAAGATAAACAAGCAGCAAGAAGACAAATTGGTGGTATTCTTGGTGCAGATTTTGAAAATGTTAGAACAGCTTTAACTGATTGGAAAGCTCAAGATAATGCTGTTAGCGAATTAGCAAGAGTAATAATGGCTAATAAAGATGACCCAAATTTTATTCCTTACAAAAATCTTAAACAGTCATTTGAAACAAGAGATGTTTTTGATAGTAATGGAATCAAAAGAAAAGTAACATATGCTATTAGTTCTGGACTAGATTCAAATAATCAAAACATTGTATTTGATAGTACACCAGTAATAGATACTGTAGCAGAAATATCAGAAGAAGAATTTACTGTTGACCCTCAATCTTTACCTATGATAAATAATAGAGTTCAAGGAATAATAAGTAGTATTGGAGCTAAAAATAGAGGAGCTAAAAATTATTGGGATTTAATTACAGAAAATAAAACAAACCTTTCAAAAGTAAAAAACACATCACAATTAAATGGTGCTGCAATTAATATTGCACACACTATGAACAATTTAAAAAAATATAAATTAAATGAAGCTACATCATTTGCAATAGCTACTGAGTTTGTACTACAGCAACAAGCAAATGCTTATATAGATACTACTCCAACTTTATATGAAATAGATAAATTAAGAGGACAAGCTGATGATGAAAGAGCTGATAGTTATGTTTTAGATATATTAGAAAATAATAAGTTAAATAAATCAGAAAAAGATGAAGCATTAACAAGTATGCAAGAAGAAATGGTACAAGCTATTAATAATACATATCCATCTCAAGATGAAAAAGAACAAGCTTTAATAGCGTTAGATAATCTTTACAAATCTATTGGTTATCCTACCTATGAAGAAACACAAGAACAAAAAAATGACAATACTCCTCCTCCACCTGATGAACCAGAAGAGGAAGAAATTGATTATAAATCTAGAGCTTATAGAAAGAAACAAAATTCAATTTTTAAAGCTATAGATAAAAATAGAAAAAATATACCTTTTTTATATAGTCAAACTAATAAAAATGGAACTAGCCTAGAAGCAGTTTTAAAAGATTTATATAATATAGAAAATGATAAAACAAATTATAAAGGTATTTATACCAAAACCTTTTCAGTTGAAAATATGGTAAGAGAATATTATTTATCCTTACCAGAAAATAAAGGTAAAACTAGAAATGATTATTATACTTTAGCAGATAATAATGAAGAATACAAAAAACTTTTTAACAATTATTATCAAACTTTAAGAAGTCAAATACTAAATTTAGGTTATGACATATCTTATTTAGATAATTATTCACTTACTCAATAATGAAACTTAAATTCAATAATCAAAATAATTTTGAAGCACTACCCTACAAGTATACTTTAGATGACCTTGAAAATGATGAGCAATTTCAAATTGTTGCTGAAAGATTTCTTACATCTATTGGAGAAAAATCAGATGATGTATTTGAATATTTAAGAGATGCTGATTTTAATTTGTTTTCAGGTTTTAAAAGAATGAGTGAAACTAAAAATTTTACTGAGCAACAAAAAGAAGACTACGCTTATCTTCGTAGAACTTTTGATGGTGCAGATATGGGAAGTTTAAAACAATATGTAGAACTTGTTAAAGATGCTGGATGGGATATGGTAAGAGACCCAACTATGTTAGCATCAGTTTTACTAACTCCTGTAACTGGAGGAACTTCATTCGCTGCACGAATGACTGCAGCAACTGCAGCTAAAGCTGGTTTAAAAGCTCTTGCTAAATCTGCTGCTAAACCTAGTAAAATTACAGCAAAAGGAAGTACTGGATATTTTGCTGCTGAAGCTGGTACTTGGAGTGGTACACAAAACCATTTTATACAACAAGCAGAGTTAAACACAAACATGAGAACATTTTATTCTAATTCAGAGTTAGCTAAGTCTATAGGTTTAGGTACTTTAACAGGTGGTGTCTTTGGAGGTCTTGCAAATAAAAATGAATTTTTTAAACAAAGAATGGAAAGACTGTATACTAATGATGGTTATAGAAAAGATGCAGGTAGCGATGCTATGTTTAAAGCTAGAAGATTTAAAGATAGAATTATAGGTAAATTTTTATTTGGTTCTGCTGCTCATCCACTTAAAACTTTTGCAGAATATTCTCCAACTGCTAGATTACTTGGTCAAAAATTTAATTCTGAATTTAACAAAGATTTAACTAGAAGGTCTAAGCAAAGAATAGGATATTCTTATGCAGAAGATATACAATTTAGAAGAGGAAATTATAAAGAAGGGTACGAACTTGCTATAGCTCCTCTTTACAAAACAGGTCGTATGTCTCCAGAATTAGGTGAGCAAGTTGTAACTTTATTAAGAGGTGGTAGAGTTCCTAATGCTTCTAAAGAAGTAGTACAAACTGCTAAAAATTTAAGAAAGTTTTTTGATAGTGTAAGACAAGATGCTGTTGAAGTTGGTATAGATGTTACAAATCTTAAAAATTATTTTCCTCGTAGTTGGAATAGAGATGCAATACAACAAAATCCTGACAAGTTTAAAAAGATGTTATCAAGACTTAGAACAGATAAAAATGGAAATAAATTTAGAATTGTTGAAGTAGATAAAGTAGATGATGTTGTTGATGGAATGCTAACTAAACAAAATGAACTTTATAGTTCTCATTCTAATTTATTAACACATGGTAGAGTATTTGAAAATTTAGATGATAATTTATTTAGAGAATTTTTAACAAATGATTTACATAGTGTTACTACTGATTATTGGATGAATGCTGCTAGAGCTATAGAACATAAAAAACATTTTTTAGGAAAAGGTAAAAATGTAAAAGCTATTCCTACACAAGAAGGTAATGTAGTGTTATTTAAACAAACTAATGAAGAACAGTTTATAAAGAAATTTATTGACCCTATAAATAAAGAGTTAAAAAGATATGGTAGTAATAGACAATTAAGAGCTAAAGATAAAAGAGAAATTTTAAATATTTATAAATCTATTACAGGTCAAGTAGATTATTTTACAAGTGAGCTTGGTCAAGGTATATATGATTTTACTAAACTAGCAAATGCTATGGCTTATCTTCCTTTAGCTACTGTATCTTCATTGTCAGAAGCATTTATAACATTAGGTAAAGCTCCTACAAAATCTGCAATTAAAGGTATGCAAGATGCTATAACAAATGGAGGACACATATTTCAAAGAGATATGGGTCAAATTTTAAAAGAAAAACATAAACTAACTGACAATGAAATAGTAAAAGAAATGAACAAAGTTTTTCTGGCTGTAGATGAAGCTGTTGCAGATTTAACAAATCGTTTAGATGGTGAAGGACTACAAAACGAAACACTTAAAAGAGCATCAAGAGGTTTTTATAGACTTAATATGCTTATACCTTGGACAAAAACAGTACAATTATCTGCCTTTTCTACAGGTAAAGATATGATAATGACTAACTTACAACAACTTTCAAGTGGTAAAAATCTTTTTGGTAAAAAATTAACTAAAAATTCTAGGACAAGACTTGAAGAAGAATTATTTGATTTAGGAGTAGATATAAAGAAAGGATTAAAGTGGCACAAAAAGTTTGGTGATGATATAAATATAAATGCTATAAATGATGATTTTTATCAAAATGATATTATAAGAGGAGCAGGAAGATTTACAAATAGTGTTATATTACAAACAGGTAGAGAGTTTGCTAATGTTCCTACATATATGACAAATCCTAAATGGGATATTTTATATCAGTTTTTAAGATATCCTACAGTATTTGGTAATACAGTACTAAGAAATTTTGCAAGAAGTACTATAAAAGATACGACAGTTAATGCTCCTAAACTTGCAGCTTTTGTAGCTATATCTACTAATGTTGCTAAAGCTACTAACTATTGGAGAAGTAGTGAAGCACAAAGAAGATATATAGATGAAGAAGATGATTGGAGAACTACTTTAAAAGCTTATCAGCGTGTTGGATTATTAGGTCCAACTGAATATCTTTATAGAGGAGCTGAAGGAATATCTTACGGACAAAATCCTTTAATAGCTGGTATAGGAACAGGAGGACCTATACTAGGAGATTTTATTGGAATGGCATTATACGATAGAGGATTTACAGAAACATTAGCTCGTAAACTTCCTTTAAGAGGAACTAAAAATATAATGGATAGATATCTTGGTGATACTATAGAAGGATATTTTGATGTTAGAGAACCTTATACACCTATAGAACAAGCAGCTAGAAATGTAGATAAAAAAATGGGAGGAGGATTAGATGTTGTTGGTAGATTTATAGCACCTGCATTAGAGTATGAACAAGAAAAAATAAAAGGATTACCTGATTATGAGAAAGGACTACCTGATTATGATAGAGAACAAAAAAATATTGGTGGTCAAATAAGTAGACTTTTAAGTAAAAAAGTTCCAAATATTTTTTCTAAAGTTGGCGATGATATGGGTGGTGGAACTAGTAAACCTATTAAAGATATTGTAGATAAAGAAGAAGAAGATATGCTAAAAGCTTTGTATATGGATGACTATGGTAACTATTCTCCTACTATTAAAACTTTAGTACTAGATGCTCCTGATGATATAACTGGTCCTAAATTAAGTAAATGGTTAAAAAAACAAAGAAGCTCTAAAGGTATTAAACAAAAAGAATTAGATTATTTAGAAGTAGAAAATTATATAAAAGAAACTCCTTATGCTACAGGAAGAGAAGTAGGAGAAGCATTATCACCACAAAGATTAAAAATTATCTCTAATATAAGAAAACAAAGCTTTGACCCAGATGACATCCGAACAGAATCCTATACGGGTGGTATAGATTCACCAGAAGCTAATCAAAGATTTTTAGAACGAATAGAAGAAGATATAAAATTTTCTACTAAAGTTATTGAGTATGATGAATTAACAGATACTTTAAGTGATAAAATAAATAAAGAAGATATGAAATTTTATGAATCAGCAGAAAAAGCTTTACGAAGTCGTATACCAAGTTTTCTTAAAGAAAAAAATAGAATACCAAATGAAATATATGAAAGACACGATGACTTATATTTTCCAAATGACCCTCAAAATATAGCAGGAAGACAGGATAAAAGTATATATGATATGAATCCTTTTGAAAGAATAGATTTTACAATTAGCAAGACTAATCCAATGAGAACGGACCATATGTACCCCGGTAAAGATATAGAAGGATTTATTTTTGGTAATACTGAAGTTGGTTATAAATATTATTTTCCTAAATTAGAAGAAGAAAACATAATAAGTAAAAGTGAAATTTTAGATTTTTTTGATTTATTTAATACTCCTTTTAATCCTACTGAAGCTAAAATACAACTAAAAAGATTTTTAGAAGACCTTAATTTTTTAAAGAAACCAAGAGAAACTGAACCTATACTTAAAGAGGTAATTGATGAAAATTCTCCGGGTGGAGCTAATTATAGAAACATAATTTTTGGAGTATCAGGTCCTAAGACAAAACAGCTTAATTATGAAGATATGGACTATATGCATTTTATGGGTAGAACAGAAGCAGAACAAAAACAATTTGGTCATGTTGTTACTAAAGATAGAAAATTAATAAATCCTGTTAATAAAAATAATAAGCTAACTACTATACATGGTGAAGAAGTACAAAGTGACTATATTACTAATGTATATGATTTGGGATTAAAGACTGAAAAAAATGTAAAATTAGTTGATGAAATAAATAAGGAGGCTGATTCATTAATTGAAAACTTAAACAAAAAAACAGACATTCTTGAAGAATTAGTAGAAAATTTAGTAAAAAATAGAAAAGACCCTGCAGCAGAAATATTTGCACAAGACAGTTATGCAAGAAGATATTCTACTCCTAGAAGTCCTTTAAATTATATTTATCTCGACAAGGCAGGAGATGTTGAATTTCGAGATTGGTTAGTTGAATCATTTGGATTTAGTGGTGGCAAATACACAGAATCTGATTTAAAAATACTAAATAAATATATAAACAAATATAATAAATTTGTTGAAAATGATAAAAATTTTACTTCACTAGATAAAATAAATGATATTGCAAATAAAAGAGAAGGAAAAACTAGAAAAATAAATTCTGCTTTACTAGATATTGTCCAAGATAACGAAATAAAGTTTGGTAAAAAACTAGAATTGACAAGTAAGAAAAATGCAAGAGATATGTCTGATACAGGTGCTAGACTTGTTATTGAAGAATACCGAAAAAAAGTAGGTAGTGATGTTGATTTTCCAGCTTATTATAAAGATGCTTTAGATATTTATGTACCAACTAGTATAAATGCACCCTTACCTGTTGGTTCAAATACTGTAGCACATGTTACTCCAACAAGAATATTTCAAATAATATCACAAATGAATTATATGAAAAAAGAGCTTTATGAAATGATGGCAAAATATGGAGACACCTCTAAACTTGTACCAGAAAATCCTATACAAGATAAAGAAGCTATAAAAAGAGCAGTAGATAGAGTAATGTTACAAGCTGTAAAAGAAAATAAACAAGCTGTATCTTTTGCTAAATCAGATATTATAAAACAAAGATATCCCGGTCAGGACAATCAATATTATGAATATATATATGATAAAATAGTTCCAAAACATTTAAAAAAATTAGCTAAAGAATATGATATTAAATTTGCTGAACTTGAAATAGACCCTTATGATTTAGATAAATCTGGAAAATTTGAATATTTTGATACTTACGCTAGTGATACAATAAAGGACTCACCTTACAACAAAGAAAATTTATTTAAAACTAATGCTTTAATATTTGATGAAAAATTTAAAGACAGAATAACAAAAGAAGGAGTTAAAACTTTTGCTAAAGGTGGATTAGTAACAGGTACATTTGATGTTCCTAATACTAAAGAAGACCCTGCAGATAGAAAAGACCCTAATACAGGATTACCTTACTCTGACCAATTAGATAGACTTGGATTATCTCAAGGTGGTCCGTTAACTCCAGAAAAACTAATAAGGTTTGGATTATCTGGAACTACTCCATCTTATTTAGCTAAAGATTTAACAGACCCATCTAAAATAAAAGCAGAACAAGATTTAAAAAATATGGATAAATTATTTCATGGTGCTAAAGATAAAGATTTTGTTACTATAGATAGTATTTTGTTACCAGAATATAATCGTTTATCACAAGACCCTAGATTTAAAGAGTTAGCAGCAGACACTACATATGAACAAGCCAAAGAAAATATTATAGAAATTTTACTAAATACAACAAAAAAAATAGAAAGCAGTAATAGAAATGCACCTAGAGGTTCAAATAAGTTAGGTAGTACTGCATCAGGATTTTATCAATATATAATTACAAGTGTACCTCCTGCTTTCAATAGAGTAGAAAGATATTTTACTAGAAAAGAAGCAGAAAAAATATTTGGTAAAGCTTTAGTAAATAACGATACAAGTGTATTAACACAAAACAAACAAGATATGTTATTTTTAGCTGATATGTTTCAAAGAAACGGAACTGATAAATTTTTAGCTCCAATATTTTTTATGGATGTAACTGATGAGGATAGTTTGAATAAAGCACGACAAGGTGCATTTGATTTATTTGGAAAAGAACATCACACTTTGTCTAGTAAAAAGAAAGAGTATAATGAAGAAACTATAAAATTAGCTAAAAAAGAATGGAGAAGAAAATAAATGGGTTTTCCATTTGAAATAATAACTATGTTAGCATCAACTGTGCTTGGTGGATTAATGAGTATCTGGGCTGAAAGTAGAAAAGCTAAAATGGAAAATGAAAAACTACTTATAACCAGAGGCGAGTTTAATTTAAAAGCAACTAAAGCAGCTAGAAATCATGGATTAAAAGATAAAGGATTTGCTTGGACTAGAAGAATTATAGCTTTAAGTTCTGTATTTGCTATTGTTGTGTTTCCTAAATTAGTTGCTGTATATTATCCAGAAGTTGCAGTTACTGTTGGTTATACACAATGGAATCCCGGAGGACTGTTTAGAAGTGGTAGAGAAGTATTTGATTGGATAACCTTTCAAGGTCTTGTAATTACACAATTAGACACCAACTTAGTATCAGCTATTATAGGTATGTACTTTGGTGGTAGTTTAGCAAAAGGTAGATAATGAACAGCAGTCAATGGATGGATTTATTAGAAACTGTAGGTATTCCTGCAGCTTTTGCAGTTGCTGCTGGTTGGATGGTTTGGAAATTATTTAATCACTTAATAGCAGATGTGCATAAAAAACTAGACACACAACATGGTATGATAGTTGCGTTAATAGATAGAGTAAGACAAATGGATAACGATATGATACGAATAGATACAATGGTAAGAACAGCCATGAAAGTTCCTATAGATGTCGATAAATTAGCGAGGGCAGATGGAAAAAAAGACCAAAGGAAAGATTGATAGACTAGAAGATGTGCATCCAATGACACAAATAACTGTGGCATCATTTGTACAAGTAGGAATGTTTGGACTTATGTTATTAGCATTTTGGGGTAACTCTAAACTTTTTGCAGATGAAATGGTACATCAATTTAAGAATCCTAGTTTTAGTGGTATAGGTACATCAGCACATTATCTTACTATAGAAAACCAAGAGTTTAATAGAAAGATGTCTATTAAAGAAGAAATAAAAGCTTTACAAGACCAGATTAAAAGAGACAAAGAAAATACAACACTAGCAAGGTTTATTAGAAATTTAGAATCTAGAATATATGCACAACTATCAAGGCAGTTAGTAGAAAATTTGTTTGGAGAAACAGCAAGTACAGAGGGTACTTTAACTTTAGAAGGTAACACTATTACATATAGTGTTGAAGATGGAATTATAACTTTGGTGATAACGGACAGTAATGGCGATACGACTACTATACAGCTTCCTATTGGCAATTTTAGTTTCTAGTTGTGCAGTCTTAAATAAAAACACAGACTTATCACTAACTAGAGATATACAACCTGCTAATATTTTAGATTTACAATCAGCTCAATTAGCTGAATTACCTCCTGCTAAAAGAAAACCAGTAATAGCAGTATATAGAGATAGCTTTCAAGATTTAACAGGGCAAAGAAAAAGTAATAGTAGCTTTGCTTTATTTAGTACAGCAGTCACACAAGCTCCTGAAGCATTACTTATCAGGGCTTTAAAACATGCTGCTAATGGTGAATTTTTTAGAGTTGTTGAACGAGTAGGTTTAGATAACCTTACTAAAGAACGACAACTAATACGGTCAACTAGAGAGAACTTTGAAGAGGACCAAAAACTTCAACCTTTGTTATTCGCAGGGTTGTTAATACAAGGTGGAGTTATTAACTACGATACCAATGTTCAATCTGGTGGTATGGGTGCTAGGTACTTAGGAATAGGTACAAGCAAACAATACCGAGAAGATGTAGTGACTATATCATTGCGATTAGTTTCTGTATCAACAGGAGAAGTGCTAGTAGAAACATTAGTTTCTAAAAGCATTGTCTCCACAAGTGTTTCTCAGGATGTTTTCCGTTTTATAGAAGCCGGTACTGAACTGGTAGAAATAGAAGGAGGCGTTGCTGAGAACGAGGTGGGTTCTATAGCTTTGCAAAAGGCAATAGAAACTGGAGTATTTAACTTAATAGAAATAGGAATAGAAAGAGGGTATTGGGAATATGAACAAATTGAAATTAATGAGCCTGATTGTGATGCTGACTGCATTGACAACATACGGGGCTGATAACGAAATATATGTTGACCAATCAGGTGCTACTGCTAATATAGATTTAGAACAACTTGGTTCTGGAAATATAATGGGTGGATTAAATTCTGTTGCAGGAACTTTAACTGCTTTAGATTTAGATGGATTAAATTTAACTCTAGATATTAATCAAATTGGAGATAGTAATAAATTTCTTGGAGATATACTAGGAGATAACATTACAGGTTTCTTTGAATTTGATGGAGACAGTAATACATTTACCATACAAGCAGACCCAACAAATACTTATGGTGTTGATAGTTCTAATTTAAATGTAGATGCTACAGGTAGTAGTAATACTTTTACACTAGATTTAGGTACAAGTGCTATGGCTAGTAATACAGACTTAGACTGGATTATTAATGGAGATAGTAATACATTTGATTTTGATATAAACTATGATAGTGGTACTTCTTATGTTGATGTTGATGGAGATAGCAACAATGTTACCTTTACAGGTAGTGGTTATGCTGGTGGTTATTTTTATTTAGACCAAACCGGTAATTCTAGAACTTTCAATATACAACAACTAAGTACATTAGACAATGATTGGCTCAAGATACTTTCTACTGGCAATAATGGTACTGTCTGTGTTATCCAAAACGATGGTGGCACAACAGTCGGATGCTAGTATTGGAAGCGTAACAGAACTTAAAGGTACAGGCAGAGTTGTAAGGGATATACCTTATGATGCTGCCTTATCTTTTAGTATAGAAAGTTATGACAATGTCGAAACTTCTAATGGTAGGATAGGAATAACATTTTTAAACGACACTAGAGTTAGACTAACAGAACATTCACAATTAGTTATAGATGAATTTATCTATGACCCTGACCCATCTAAATCTAAGATGGCTCTAGAATTTGCTAGTGGAACTGCAAGGTTTATTACTGGCAAGTTAAATAATATAAACAAAGAGAACATAGCTATCTCAACTCCGAGTGCTAATGTTTCAATTCGTGGTACAGATTTTACAATCACAGTCAATGAGATTGGAGAGTCTTTAATTATATTATTACCAAAAGCAGATGGTACTCCTAGTGGAGAAATATTAGTAGCAACAGCTATGGGAGAAGTAGTGCTTAACCAACCCTATCAAGCTACTACAGTTTCTATGTTTGAAACCGAACCTACTAAACCAGTTATATTAGATATTACTTTAGAGTTAATAGATAATATGTTAATTGTTAATCCACCACAGGAGAATGTAGATGTACAGGGAGAAGATGGAGGTAGCGTTTCTAATATTCTTGATGCTGACTTCCTTGACTTTGATGATTTAGAAGTAGACTATCTTGCAGAAGATGAGTTAGAGTTTACTGAACTTGATATAAATTATTTAGATGTAAACTTTCTTGAAGACTTGTTAGACATTATACAAGATGTAAACGAACTTGACCAGACTGAAACAATATTAAAAGCTGACCTAGATTTAAAAGGAACAGCTATGGGTTTTGATTCTAACACACAAATTAATACTTTTGCTACAGATAATATCATAACTTTCTTACGAACATTAGAAGATACCATAAGATTAGATTTAGATAAGACAGGCTCTTATACTGTTATCCTTGTACAAAATGGAAAGAGTACACAAATTATAGTAAATGGTGGAAGTTCTTCAACAATCACTATAAAACAGGGCGATTAGAGAAAATTGACCTCACCAGATGCTCTGTATTGCATTTTCTGACCATACCTAATACGATAAGTATCGGAAGACCAATTATTCAACACAGAGCTTCTCCGTGCCTCTGAGAGGATTTAGCTATTTTTAACCAGAAATCTTAATCTTTTTTGGTTTTTCGCTGTCTGGTATGTTTTTTTCTAGTATAATTTGTAGAATACCATCAGACATTGTAGCTTTTTTAACTTCCACATGTTCTGCAAGAGCAAACGATTTGTAAAACTCTTTAGTAGAAATACCCTTGTGAAGAAATTCTGCTCTCTGTATTCCTGTTTTGTCTTCATGACACACAGAAACTGTCAAAGTATTATCATCTAATTCAATATCAACATCAGATTTTTTAAATCCTGCTATTGCTATTCTAATAATATACTTATCATCAGTATCGCTGATTTCTTCCTTAAGAATATCATAAGGTGGATAGTTTGATGAAGGTATTGATGCTCTTTGTAATGTACTAAAGATATCATCAAACCCTACCGAGAACGGGCTGAACTGCCCAAATGCTTTTATACTTGTCATATTAACTCCTTTGTAAAGCAAGTTAGTGAGTGCCGACCTTTCGCACACTCTTCTTATATTATAGTGATTATTCTAAATTTGTCAAGTCTATTGTATAAATTTTTATAGCTTTTGATTTACCTTTAACTTTAATAGGTTTTAACTTAACAAGTTTAATATCTGTTTGTAGTGC
>Ga0209645_1000482_pt1 | contig 20408 bp, 3 predicted proteins | sample ETNvirenome_6_30_FD_184070 | JGI IMG/M metagenome (GOLD analysis project Ga0209645, IMG submission 184070) | Marine viral communities from the Pacific Ocean - ETNP_6_30 (SPAdes) (version 2) | ecosystem: Environmental > Aquatic > Marine > Oceanic | place: Pacific Ocean | collected 2013-06-19
AACAAACGTTACAGTTAGATTAAACAGTTTACGAGATAAACCTCAAACAGGTAGTATTATTAAATTTGATACTGATCCACAGTATTATTACATCACAGGCACTAATCAAATCAATCCACCATTTGTTTATGATGAACAAGTATGTAGGAGAGATTTAAGTAGAATAATTGATGCAGTAACATCTGACATTGTGCTTGGCACTGAATATCAATCACAAGCTGCAGGAACAAGTTATTTAAGGGCAACATCTAGTAAAGTATTATCAGATCAATTGGCACCAACTGTGTATGGTATAGAACAAGCTAGAGATTTGATGAAAGCAGAAACAACTAATATTTCTATGGAAGAAGAAATTGATAGGTTGTTTGCAATCATAACAAACACAATAAGTGCTGGCGATAGTAGTATACAACCAAATAATTCAAACGATGTTGCTAATACGTTTAATGATTTAGCAACCATTGATCCAGCAAGAATCGCAGCTAAAAATAATGTTTTTGAAAATAGAGAATTTTTAGTTGAGGAAGTTGTTGCTTATGTAAATGATCAGTTTACTGAATTAAGTTACAGCCAACGAGATTATGAACGAGATATGGAAATACTTATAAATGGTATTCAAATGTTTGCAGTTCTAGAAAGTAATCAACAAATTATAAGAATTGCTCAAGAGTATGAACTTAGAGATAGATTTAAACCAATGCTTCTTGCAAGTTTTAGATATCTAAGTGGTAGATTTGAAGGCTTAACTGAAGTACAAGCAAGTTCTATTGCATTAGAAAATGTAAAAGAAGGCTTCAATCAATTTATGAACATAATTGATGACGGCGATAGTTCAGGAAATGTAATTGTTTTTCCAGAACACAACGGAGTTGATAATAATAGAGCTGATGCAAAAGATCAACTTATAGCAAACAAAGCATTTTTGAAAGAAGAATTCGTTACATTTTTAAGTGCTGAAGCACCTGGATTTACATACGACGAAGATGATTACAAAGACGACTTTGATAAAATATTAGATGCAATGACATTTGATGTTTTGTATGGTGGTAATAGTAGCACAGTACAAGAAGCCAAATATTATTTTGCTAACGGTGCTGCCGGAACACAATTTGCAGACTTAACTCCAAACAATAGACAAGCAATTGTTAACACATATGCCAGAATGAGATTTGTAATTGCAAGAACAGTAAGAGGATTAGCAGTTACAGCAACGACTGGAAATGCAGTACCACAGGACTTTACAAGTCAGAATGCAACACAAAGTGAAGCAGATTTCTTAGACACATTACTTTTCAATATAGAAGATATGATTGACAATCTCACACTTACTAGATTGCCAGCAACAAAGACCTATCCAGTATACGAGAATGAGCCTCAATTACAAGTTGATGCAGCAAATATAATAGAAACAAACAAACCAACATTTATTGCAGATGCTGTAGCTTATAATTTAGCAACAAATCCTACACTTACATATAACATTGAAAAGTGTAAAAGAGACATAGGATATATTGTTGATGCTGTAAATAGAGATATTCAATTAGGTACTAACCATAACAGTATTACAGCAGGATTAGCATACAAAAGAGCTAATGTTGCATACTTAGATGTTGAACAAAAACCAGCAACAATACTTGCATTAAAATATGCAAAAACATTAGGAGTTGCGGCAGTTACATCAAACAATACAATAAAAGATGCAGTTTCTGCAAGATGGGACGATGTTCTTAATATTATAGAATTTGATCAGCAACCAAGCGAAGGCACAGTATACCCCGATCCTGGTCCTGCAAGTAACGAACTAATTTATGGTGTAGATCAAGTTTTAGCAAATAGAACTTTCTTACTAGAAGATACAGTTGCTTATATTAATAATCAATATTATGTATATGATCAAGCAAAATGTGAAAGAGACACAGGACTAATTATTGATGCCGCGGCTTATGACACCTTATTAGGCACAAACTATAATGCTGTTACAGCAGGATTAAGTTATCAAAGAGCTAATAGTGCTTATGTATTGAGTAATCAAAATACTGAAACTATAGCTGGTATAAATTTTGCAAAAAGTAGATCAAGCGATGCAACAACACACTCACCTTCACAATCTGATGTTGAAGCAGCTTTTGATGAAGTAATTGATATTATTCAAAACGGTGCAGTAAGCACACCGCAAGCAGCCGACCCACTAGTATTTACAAATCCTTCAACAGCAACTACAGGACAAGTAAATACCAAATTACAGTTACAAGCAAACAGAAATTTTGTTGCCGCTGAAACAGTTGCCTACATTAATGAGAACTATGTAAACTTTACATATGATAGTGCAAAGTGTGAAAGAGACATTGGACTAATTTTAGATGCTGTGGCAAAAGATACAGCATTAGGTACAAACTATAATGCTGTCACAGCAGGTCTTGCCTACTCAAGAGCAGGTGCTGCAAATAACAAAGCCGCACAAGGTTTACAAACATTAGAATCTTTTAAGTTTGCACGTAATGAAACTATAGAAAAAGGTTTAAGTGATGTAGGCGAAACAAGAGCATTAGCAGCGTGGAATGAAGTAATTGATATTTTTACTAACGGCGTACAGAGCACAGACGCAGCAGCTGATGCACTAGTATTCACTAATCCTGTAGGTGCAAACCAAGATTTGATTGATGCTAAAGATCGACTAATAGCAAACAGAGAATTTATAGCACAAGAAATTCGTGCATTTGTTAACGATAACAACACAAACTATGATGTATCGGCAGCAACTTACAATCAAGCCACTGGAGATATGGTTCTTACAATAGGATCACACAGTCTTACAACAAGTGATACTGTAACACTCAAAGAAGAATCTTTAGCATTTAGTTGTACATACGGACAAGGCAATCACACATATGTAGGTGGTACTGCATCTAATGCAATAACTATTACAGCTGGAAATGTACAAAGAGATGTAACAGCAGCCACATACAATTATGCAACCGGTATAATTGAAATGACTATTGGCGCACATAGTTTTACAACAAGTGATACTGTAACTATTGCTGATAATGCTTTAACATTTACTTGTGATGCTGATAGTAATGCTACACAACATACATATCCAAGATCAACAGATCCAGCAAGCGGAACTGCAATAGCAATAACAGCAGTCACTGGAACTACAATATCAGCAAACGTAGGTATAATTGATGCATCAACTAGCTCAACTAAGAGTTATCCACGTGCAAGCTCAAACGATTCTGCACATAATGCAGAGTTACCGATTACTGCTGTAGGTGCTACTACTATCACTGTAAATGTAGGACCAAACACAACTAATCCTACTGTACATACATTTGAATCTGCGGTATCAGGTGCAGTTATTCAAGGATACAATCAGGATAAGTGTTTGAGAGACACAAGATACATTGTAGACGGCTTAACACACGATATACTATATGGTGGTAATTCAGCAACAAGACAAACAGCAGCAAGTTATTTTGAAGGTGCAGTTGCACAGCTACCAACTGATCAATTGGCACCAACAACTGCTGCTTACACACATTTGAAAAATAATGTTTTACCGGCAGTGGTTACAAATACACCATTAACACCTACTACAGGTAACACAACACCACAAGACACCACAGGCGGTGCAGCAACAGCAACAGAAAGCACAGCACTTGGAGTATTAGTAGATATTATTATCGATCACATTAATGGTTATGATAATGTTAACCCATTAGGTAATGAAGTTCTTCCATCTGTAACTTGGGCAACAGCGGCATTACAACAAGATTATTCAACAATTATAAGTCAAAAGTCAGCAATTCAAACTCTAACAACACAATTTATTGCAGATACTTTTACAGGTTTCAATTTTAACAGTACAAAATGTGACAGAGATACAAAGTACATTATCGATGCATTAACATATGACATTTTATATGGCGGTAATAGTGCAACATTAGGAGCCGCACGTAGTTACTGGGTAGGAACTCAAACACAAGTAGATGGACAAAAAGCAGAAACAGCAACGGCACTTGCATATACTGCAACTATTTTAGATGCTGTAATTCAAGATACGGCAGTATCTTATACTTGGCAAAGTGGCATTGCACAAGATACAAGCAACGGCGCAGGTACAAGTTCTGAGGTTACAACAGCAACCAACTTACTACAAATTATTCAAGATGTTATTACAGACGGTTTAGATAATTTACCAACAGAGACAAAACCTGATTATGCACAGTTTGTTTCTACAGATGTTGTTGACGGTATTACTAATTTATTTGATCAAAAGGCAACAATTGTTGCTGATACAGTATCTTACATCAATACAACATACAATGGATTTAGTTATGATCAAGATAAGTGTAAGAGAGACACTGGTTATATTATTGATGCTATTACGCACGATGCATACTACGAGGCAAATATTGCCACTCTTATTGCTACTAGAGCATATTTCTTAAATGCAACCAAATATTTGCCAGACGAACAAGTTACACCAACAGTAGCAGCTTATACACATTTGCAAAGTGTTATTGCTGATTGTATTGAAGGTGTTGCAGTGACACCACAAACAGGTAATACAGAATCGCAGGTATTAGGCGGTAATTATGGTAATTCAACAATATCAACTACATTTACTGATTTAATTGCAATATTAAAAACAGCAGTGCAAAATCAGACACTAGTAGGTACACCAGCAGAAATTGAACCAAACTATAGCTGGCTATCTCAAAACACTAGAGATGCGGCAAGCGAATTCTTTTCACAGAAAACATATTATCAAACAGAAACAATAAACTGGATTGAAGATAATATAATCGGATTTAGTTACAATCAAGATAAGTGTAGGAGAGATACTGGATATATTATCGATGCGGCAGTTTATGATATGATGTACGGTGGCGATAAGCAATCACGTAGAGCAGCTCTTGCATATTATAACGGAGCTATATTAACTGGAATTACAGGTAATTATGGAGATCAAACTGGTATTACTGCATATGCAAACAAATATTTAGGACAAATCATAAACAAAGTTTCTAAAAACGAAGCAGTATCAAAAAGTTTTGGAAATGCACAAAGTCAGTTGCTTACAATACCAGATGGAAGTACTTTACTAGAAACTGGCACACTACCTGGTGTTGAATTAGAATTATTAGTAAGTAGAGTTGCAGAAGCAATTGAAGCGAAAAGTATGGGAGACTGGTTTGAAAGAGATCACGACTTATCACTAGGTAACTCAATATATCTAGCAGAAAGAAATGCAATATTAGATGCAGAAGCAACAATTATCGATTCATCAATTAGTGCATTGAATTTACAATACGGTGGTATATTTGATATTAATGTTTTTCCAGGTGTTATTAGTGTAACAACAGATAAACTTGCAAACTTAAACAATGTTTCTACTATTTCAACTTCAGGACACGCATTTGAATATGTTGGTGCAGGTGTAACATATAATGCACTTCCGTTCTTCGGCGGCACAGCTATACCTGAAAAAGAGATTATTGAAACAAACCAAGGTAAAGTTTTTGCTGGTGGTACAGTTGACCAAATAGGTAACTTTAGAGTTGGTAACTTCTTTGCTGTAAATGCTCTTACCGGTGGTATCAGTTTAAATGCTAATGAAATTGACTTAGAAGGTTTAACAAGTGTTGGTCCGTTTATAAGAAATGGTATTCCGGTTGGTGTTGAATTAAAAGAAGTAAGTGATAACGAAGCACTTGTATCTAGCTTAGGTACACAAGATTTTCAAACAGCACCAACACAAAGAGCAGTATCTTTATATGTTGAAGCAAGATATCTAAATAAACTTACAGGTGGTGATATTGTAGGCGATGTAAGCCTTACTGGAGATTTAGCACTCAACGGTGGAGATTTAACTACAACAGCAACAACATTTAATTTAGCCAACACAAATGCAACAACTGTTAATATGTTTGGCGATGCAACTGCAATTAATATAGGTTCTGCATCAGGCTTAGTAACAATTAATCCTGATGTTACTGTAGAAGGTATTTTGACTGTAAATGGTAATTTAGTATTTGATGGTGATGTGCAAATTAGCATACCAGATGAGACTTTGCAAGCGTATAGTATTACAGAAGGTACTGAAGATTATGTTAGCATTAACACCAGACAAGGAGAGGAAGCAGTAACATTTGGTGACCAGCCAAAAGTAATAATTGCAAATCAACAAGAAAGCCTTTCAAAAGATACAGGTGCATTAGTAGTAGACGGCGGCGTTGGTATTGAAGGAAACATATTTGCAGGCGCTAGTGCAGTTATTGAAGGCAATTTAAATGCAGGTACAGATAGAGCTGTTAACAGCCATATCTTTAGAGGACCGATTGATATTGACATTCCAGATAATGCAATTAATAATTTTAGAATACACGAAAATATAAGTGAGTATCTAAATATTGCAACAACTGACGGTGCTGAAAAAATAGAACTAGGGTCTACACCAAAATTTATTGTACTTAATAATACAAACGCTACAGATAAAACTACTGGTGCAGTCCAAATCACAGGTGGACTTTCAGCACAACAAAATATACATTCAGGTATAGACGTTGTTGCAGATAGAGATTTAGTTGCAGATAGAGATGTGCAAATTGCAGGAAATAATCTTACTACATCAGCAACAACATTTAATCTACTTAACGCAAATGCTACTACAGTAAATGCGTTTGGAGATGCTACAACAATCGAAATTGGCGGTGCAACAGGAACACTTACTATCAATAATGAAGTTGTAATTATAGATAGCACAGCGGCATTACAACTACCAGTTGGTATTACAAGCGAAAGACCTGCAAATGTTACAGGTAGAATTAGATTTAATACTACAACTACTAGTTTTGAAGGCTATGACGGAGTAGCGTGGAACAGTCTTGGTGGTACTATAGATGTTGATCAAGATACTAAAATTATAGCTGAAGATAGTCCAGGCTCTGATAATGATGAACTTGACTTCTTTACAGGTGGTGTAAAACGTTTAACAATAAGCGATACAGAATTTAATCTTGCAGCTACAAATACAGTTTTGTTTGCAAATACAACAGAAAGTACAGACACCGATACAGGTGCAGTAAAAATAGCAGGCGGAGCAGCAATTGCTAAAAATCTACACGTAGGTGGATTTATAAGTGGTGATAACAATGGAATCTTAACACTAACAGATCTTGGTAGTGACAAAATTGTAATTAATGCTGAAACTATTGAAACACCAGATACAATAAAACTTATTGCAAATGCTCCAGACAGTGCTGCAGATGACGTTGTATATCCATTAACAGTCGCACATCATACAGTGTCAGGTTCAATTGTTGCAGGGTCAGGTACTGGATTGCAATTTGAACTTGAAACAACAAATAGTAATTTTGAAATAGGCGGTCAAATTGATGTTGTTTCAACAGACATAACAGGATCTGCAGAAGATTTTGATATGGTATTCAAAACAATGATTGCAGGCACAGCAGGTGTTGAAAAATTAAGACTTGGCGAAGATACAAGTACATTTTCAACAAGTGTGCAAATTGATCAAAACTTATTTGTTACTGGTATATTAGATGCGGCAGGATTCAGAGGTAGTATTTTTGCAGACGATAGCACAGAAATGGTTGATGCTATCAATAACAGAATTACTGTAACTAATTTAGATGCTGGCACACTCGCATTAACAACAGACTTAGAAGTACAATACGGTGGAACAGGAAGAAGTAGTTTTGTAACAAATGGTATTGTATATGGTAATGATACAGGACAATTATTGGTTACAGACGCAGCAGGAAGTAGCGATATAAGCACTAGTTTCCAAATGCTTACTATAACAGATAATGGCGATGATACACCTGTATGGACTGATACTATAGATGGCGGCACGTTCTAAGCCGCCATTTTATTCCTATGATAAATAACATTAGAGCGATTTTTATCGTGTAATTGGGCGTCTTTATAGACTTGACCCGTACCTAAATAGGAGGCAGCCTTTATGGCAACAAAGATTAGACACAAGCGTAGTGCGGTGGCTGGTAAGCAGCCGTCAGTTTCTCAATTAGAATCAGGTGAATTAGCAATCAACACAGCAGATGGTAAAGTATACCTATTGCGTGATGATAACACTGTACAAGATATTACAAGAAGAGTATTTGAAGGAAATACACAATTAGAAGTAGATGACTTAGGTGATAGTACATCAGCTGCAATTACTGCAACTGTAAACAATGACTTAAAAATGTCAATTACAGATAATGGAATTAATATCAATGACGATGTTAATATTAGTAATGCAAATACACTAGAATTTAAAGAATTAATTGCATCAGGTAATGACGGTGTAAGTATGAAAGCCCCTGATACACTAGACGCTGGTTACGATCTTGTTTTGCCCCCTAGACAAGGTACAGTAGGTCAGTTGATTGCAACAGACGGTTCAGGTAATTTATTTTTCCAAGATGCAGATATTTTTGGTGGTAATGTTGTATATGTTAGTGCCGAACAAGGTGACGATGCTAATGATGGACAAAGTGCTCCAGTGAAGACTGTTAAAAGAGCTTGTCAAATTGCTTCTGGATTAGTTTATAATGCAGATGGTACAACTAATAACACAAGAGTAAACGTAAAAGTTGCTGTTGGCGACTACACTGAAGATAATCCAATTATTGTTCCAGATAACACAGTTATTAAAGGTGATGGTTTACGTGGTTGTATTATCCGTCCTGCAAATGCTAATTTAGATATGTTACGTGTTCGTAATGCTTGTTACTTTGGTGAATTTACATTTAGAGACGGTATTGACGAAAATCAAGTTCCTTTAATTACAGCAGACTACGCAGTTGCATTTGACGATCCATTTGCAACAGATGTTACTGATAGGAATTTATATACAAATCTACCTAACACAAGACCTTTTATTACTACATCTCCGTATATCCAAAACTGTTCAATTCTTTCTTTTCTTGGAATGAATGGTGCGAAAATTGATGGTAGTAAAATTACTTCACCAAACATCGGTTTTGTTCCACAAGAACAAGAAAACCCAGTAGTAGGTGCAATACCAGAACAAGGTAAATCAATGGTTGCTAACGCATTTACAATTTTGTCATTTGGCGGAACAGCGTGGCGACTTACTAACGATGCTTATGCACAGATCGTGTCTTGTTTTGAAATCTTCCTGCTGAACGGTGTTTATACACAATCAGGTGGATATTGTTCAATTACTAACTCAGCTACAAACTTTGGTTTGTATGCTTTGCGCTCATCTGGTTATTCTCCTAAAGCATTTGAATTTGACAGAGCATTTGTTACTGCAACTGGTGCATTTGAAGGTTTACAAACAATTAATATTGTTGGTATCAACAGAGATACTCCTGTTGAAGAATTTGTTTTAAGATTTAGAGAATCCGATTACAAATTAGCATATGAAACTTTACTTACCGAACGTGATGATATTGCTGCAGATACAGTAACTTGGATTAACCAACAAATTGCAGCAGCCTCGCCTAGTATATGGGCTGGTTTTACTTATGATCAAGCAAAATGTGAAAGAGATGTTGGATTACTTGTAGACGCTATTAGATGGGATGCCGCGTTTAACACAAATTATAGATCAGTTGCTTCAGCACTGACATATTTTAATGGTAGATTTCCTTCTTCAACATTTGCTGCACAAAAAGCACAACACGTTGAAGCTTTTACACAAGCAAAGGCTTTTACAACAAACATTACACAAAATTCTACCTATGATACAAGAGTAAACGAATTATGGGATGAAATAATTGACATTTTTGATGCTGAAAAGACATTTACTCCTACAACAGGAACACAATATCTACCAGCGTCAGGTTTGCTTACAATGAACATAGGCGCACACGATCTTACTGTAGGTACATCTGTAATTATTGCAGATAATAGTTTAACATTTACTTGTGCTACAGATAGCCACGGTAGTCAACACACCTATCCAAGAACAACAGATCCTGCATCTAAAAAAGCATTAACTATCTCTGCTGTAACTTCAGATACTATTACTGTCAACGTAGGCATTAGTTCAGATGTAAGCACACATATTTTTGTAACCTCACAAGCAAATGCTGTTACAGTTGCTGGTGTTGGCGTAACTGGGCTAACAGATCCAACCGATTACAATACTAGTTACCTTGTTGGATATGGTGATGCTAGAACACAATTAGAAAACAATAGAAACTTTATTATTAAAGAAATTACTGCTTGGATTACAGATCAAGTTAAAGCAGAGATTTCACCATTTACGTCTACATATTCATACGATGTTGCACAGTGTGAAAATGACATAGGTTTAATTTTAGATGCATTAAGATACGATCTTACATATGGTGGTAATTTACAAACATTTGATGCAGCAATACAATATTTTGTTGGTACAACAAAACAACTTGCTGATGGTCAAAAAGACACTACTTTAGCTGCCTATGCAAGATTAAAAGAAATAATTGGCAAGGTCATTCTTGAACAAACAGTGGTAAAAAGTGGTGGAGGAGCTCACACATATGTAGGCGGTACTGTTTCAAATGCAGTTACTATAACAGCAGGTAGTGTTCAAAGAGATGTAACCGCAGCAACATATGACTATCTAACTGGTGTAATGGAACTTACTATCGGATCTCATAGTTTTACAACTAGTGATACACTTACTATAGCACCTAATTCATTAACATTTACTTGTGATTTAGATGGAAATGCAAGCAATCATACATACCCAAGAGTAGGAGATCCTGCTTATAATACTGCTATAGCAATAACAGCAGTCACAGGAAATACTGTCACTGTAAACGTAGGTGTTGCTGGCAATGTTTTAAATCAAGATACATCAGGTACAGCAGGTAGTTCAGATAGTGCAACTTTTGCAGAAGCAAGAATACAAGAAATAATTGATTACATAAACAGCGATGGTGCAACTCCTCCAACTAAAATTGAACCAGCAACAGCTTGGGTAGCAACTGCATTAGTAGAAGATAAAGATAGACTGTATCCAGAAGCTCAAAAAAATATTGGACAAAATGTAAATGCATATATTGAAACACAAGTAGATGCAGCACAATGGTACAATTTTGTCTACGATCAATCAAAATGTTTGAGAGATACAAAACTTATTGTTGAAGCAGTTGCAAAAGACGTTTGGGATACTGGTAATAGATATTCGCGTAGTGCAGGTTTATCATACTATAATAAAAACTTAGGCGACAGTTCACAAATTACAATTAGTGGGCAAGAAAGACAAACAATCAGTGCAATTAATAGAGCAAAAACTCTAGCACTTACATATTTGACATCTTATTCAGCTGCCACACAAAATTTTGCAAGTAGCAGATTTGATATTGTAACAACTATTATTAATGATGGTAACGATTTACCAGATGCACTAGATGTTACTTCAGAAGGTGACATTACAAACGACTTTAAAACAAATGCTACCGAAAGCACTTTTAATGCCGGAACAGATGTAAACACAGTTGCTAATGTAATTACAATTACTGGACACGGGTTTACAAATTTACAAAAAGTAATATACGATCCAAACGGAAATACACCAATACAAGGATTAGATGCAGAACAAACATACTATGTCAAAGTAATTAACGATGATGAGTTCACATTGTGTTTTGATGAATCCGGAGACTTTAATGTTAACTTAATTACTACATCAACAGGAAGTCACAAATTATTATCAGGTGTTATAGAATTTTTTGTTAACGAAGTTGTTTCTTCTCACAACGTATATCAAACTCTTGAATTAGAATCTGGCTCAGAAAGTTTAGAGTTTGTTCCAGGTAGAGCTATTACAGGTACTACTGGAGCGAGCAACAATAGTGCTCTTGTATTCAGTTGGAAGCCACAAATTAGAGAGCTTATTGTAAGTATTGAAGAAGTAGCTGTAGGTCAAAGTGCATTAAGAATACAATTTGATGAAACTAGTGTAATTACTAATGATCACGCTTCTAGTCCAACTACAAATATTAATGTAAATGCCGCGGCTGCTAAAACTGGTCTAGGCACTGCTAACTTTAGTGTCCAGGCTACAGATGGAAGTAGTTCATTATCAAACTTAGTAAATTTACCAGAAAAACAAATTTGGTTCCATAGACCAAGTATTGTTAACTCATCATCACATACTTGGGAATATGCAGGTTCTGGTACAGACTATAACGCACTACCTCAAAACGGTGGTAATACTAAAGCAGAGTTTGAACAGTTTGAAGAACTGCCAGGGCGTGTGTATTCATCAGGTACAAACGAACTTGGTGACTTTAAAGTTGGTGACTTTATTACAGCGTTTAACAGAACTGGTAACATTACATTTAGAAACAAAGTGCAGGTTGACGAACTTGATGCCTTGAGACTGAGCTTGTCTGATGTTGCTATTGAAGAAATATCAACCAGCGTTAACTTAGGTGATGACGAACTAGGCGGCGCAAGTAATGCTAGATTGTCTACACAGTTAGCAGTAAGATCATTTATTAGTAATAGACTAGGTGGATTTGTTGACAAGACAGTGTCAACTGCGGCAGTACCGGGTGCTATTGTTCAACTTAATGTTAACGGACAATTAAACGCCGACTTGATTCCTGCTACACGCCAGTTTACAAACACAAACACACAAGGTTACAATTCAAGACTAGAACAAGTGGACGATATTCCTGCTGTTGATTTAAAAGCTGGTGACATTGGTACAGAAAACTATGAACAGATTGAACTTACACTATCAGCAAATACTTTTAGTGCAGCAGATGGTGCAACCATTACACAACCTAGTGCTTTTGGAGCAACTGGTTATGCTAAAGGCTTGTATGGTAATAGTGGAAATGTTCTTGTTGCAAGCATCGGCGGAGAGTGGATTGAAGGTGATGATAGCACAGGATCACAATGGCAGACAGGTGTTGGTAATAACTTATTTGTAAATGGAGTAGATAGTGGTGTATATCCAACAGCATTAGGTGTTGTCAGTGAAATTGTTGATAACTATTTCTTAAAAAGTTCAAACAGTAGTCAGTTCTTGGTTTTAGATCCTACTGATACTTACACATTTACTGCTAACACAATTACAAATGCAGAAAGAACTAGCAATGTTGCAACTATAACCACAAGTGGTGCTCATAATTTACAAATTGGTAGTGCAATTAGTGTTGTTGTAGGAGATAGCAGTACATTAGCAACACTAGATGAAAATACAGTTGTAATTAGCACTCCAACTAGTACAACATTTACATATGCAAATCCAAATCCAGATGATATTTCAAGCACATCTATTACAGATGGATTTGTTGGTACTATTGTAAAAAGTGCAGACGGTAACGCACAAGGTAGAGTTACTGAAACAAGATTTGGCATTGCATCAGGATTAGACAATGCAAATATAACAGGAGGCAGTTTATATACTCCAACAGGTGGTACACTCACATACAAAGATGTACCAATGACAAATGTTAGCGGATCCGGTAGTGGCGCTAGAGCAAACATTACAGTTACAGCAGGACAAATTACAGACGTTGATTTGATTCGAGGTGGTACTGGTTATGCAATTGGTGATGAAATTAGTTGTTTAGCAGCTAACGTTGGTGGTACTGGTAGTGGTTTCAAAGTTGAAATAACTAGCATTGAAAAAAGGGCATATGTTGATATATTAGGAGGAGAACTTTTTGTTGCAAGTACTTCAAGTGTTGACTTTGTTGAAGATAATACCGCAGTCGCTACGGCAAAAGATATTAATGTTGACGATGTAATAAGTCATAACTTTTTAGCAGGTGTATCCGGCTCTGGCGGTGCAGTTGATTACACAAATGATAGAATTACAATTACAAATCACGGACTTACTAATGGAGATCCGTTAAGTTATGACACATTAGGAAATGTTGCAATCGGTGGACTATTAAACGGCCAAGTTGTTTACGCTAAAGTTATTGATGCCAACACAATTGAGATATATGAAGGATTTGCATTATTAAACAAAATTGAATTTTTAAGCACTCCTGCAAATAATAACCATAATTTGACAAGAAAGCAAGTAAATATTGTTGATAATAGTGTTGTTGTTGAGAATCACGGTTTGACAACAGGAGATGCTATAAGACTTAACACATTATCAGATGGCAGTACATCAAATGCACTACCAATTGTAGACGGAGCAGATCCTATACCAGATGGTTCAAGATTCTTTGTTGGATCTGTAACAACTAACTCTTTTACTTTACATAATCTAAGAAGTGACGCATTAGCTAGTATAAATGATTTGGTTACTAATGCAGAAGACCTGACAACAATCGGAGTTGGATCTGTTAGAATGACAACTGCTAATGTGCAAGTTAATGGACAAGTAAACACTTCAAGTAGACTAAAAGCAAACTGGAATACTCTTGCTGTAACAAATATTGATGCAGAAAATATTATCAGTGGTATTATTTCTCCAAGTAGATTAGGCGGCAGTGGTGTTCCGAATACAGATAGTTTCTTAAGAGGTGATAGCAGTTATCAAGTTGTTGTACAAAAATTAAAGAAAGCAAATACAACAGACAATCCAATTACATTGACAGGAAGTTCAGTCAGTCAAGAGTTTTATGGTACTGTAAATATTGGAATTGCTAATGTTGATCTAGATCCTGGTGGAACTTTCAGTACATTAGGTACAGCCAGATTTTTACAATCACAGTTTGATGTTGATGCTGCAGCTTCAGGCCAAGTGTTTATCAAAGATGGTGTGATTGATGCTGGTACACTAGATAGTTTAGATAGTGCATTTTTCCTAAATCCATCTAACTTAACAAGTCCTGTTCCTGTAAACAAAGGCGGAACAAATATTACTACATATGCAGTAGGTGATTTAATATACGCAGAAACTACAGGTACATTGAACCCGTTGAATATTGGTAGGGCAAACGCTATTTTGAAATCAAACGGAACCAAACCAGAATGGGGTACAGCACTTGATCTAGCAGAAGGCTTGGATGTTGGAGCTGCCGCACTTACTTCTGCAAGTACAGGTAGTGGTAGTGTATACAATGCTAATGTTACAAGTTTAGAAATAGGCGGAGATGCAACCAACATATCTATTGGTAGTACAAATACTACACGTAACTTGTTTACATTTTTACAAGGATATGAAGCTACTTCTTCACAAAATGTTGTATTAAATTTAAAAAGTGTAACAGCAACTACTAATGACTTAACAGCTGCAGGATTGAATGAAATACCTTTAGCTGATACATCTAGTGTGTTGACAGGTATGATTGTTACAGGATCAGGTAGTATTCCTTCAAATACTACAGTTAGTGGTGTTACTACAGATTACATTTATCTAAGTAATGATACAACAGGAACAATTACAAATAATACAACTTTAACATTTACATATACTCCAAAAACTCTTGGTGTAAACGTTGGCGACATAGTAAACATAAACGGAAGTACAAAAACAAACTTAGACGGTACTTGGCCAGTTATAGGTGCAACAGATAATGCAACTTCATTTACAATCCAAACTGATGCTAATGTTACATCAAATCCTGTAGATACACCAGCAGGTTCATTAACAATTAACAGTAATTTTGTAGTTAGAAATGCATCAGTTGTTATTGGTAATGCAGAAACAGCTGCAACCCCTACAAATGCTAATATTAGTGCAACAAATGCATATGGCACTGATGCTTCAGGCGGAAGTATGACAATAGAAGCTGGCCTAGGCACAGGTAATGCAACAGGTGCTGATGTAGTGATAAAAACTGGTGAAGTGTCAACCACTAGCGATATTCAGCACACTAGTACTGAAAGAATGAGAATTGACACAAGTGGTAAGGCAACATTCACAGGAGAAGTTGCGGCTAATGGTGGTACAATTAGTACAAACCAAACCACAGCAAATCTTTTAGATACAACTGCAACAACAATCAATATGGGTGGTGCTGCGACAGCTATTGACATTGGTGCGGCAACAGGCACAACTACTATTAAAAATAACTTAGATGTAGATGGCGATGTAAACGTAGACGGTGGTGATATTACAACTAACCAAACTTCTATGAACATAATGAATACTAATGCAACAACTGTAAATGCATTTGGTGCAGCCACAACAATTAATATGGGTACCGGCGGCGACGGCGGCGGTACAACTACAATTGGACACGATCTAGTAGTAAGTGGTGATTTTACAGTAAATGGTGATACAACAATTATTAATAGCACAACAATGACTGTTGATGATAAAAATATTGTTGTTGCAAGCGGAGCAGCAGACAGTTCAGCCGCCAATGGTGCAGGACTTACTGTAGATGGAGCAAATGCTACTTTAACTTGGGATCATACAAATACATCTTGGGATAGCAACAACGATTTTAATTTAGCAAGTGGTAAAGCATATTATATTAATGATGCAAGTGTACTGAATAGTACAACACTAGGTGGTGCAGTTGTTAACTCTAGTTTACAGACAGTTGGTACAATAAGTACAGGTGTTTGGCAAGGTAGTGTAATTGCTGGAGAATATGGCGGCACTGGTGTTAACAACAGTGGTAAAACATTAACACTTGGAGGTAACTTTTTACACAGTGGTGCTCATACATTAACATTAACAACAACAGGTAACACAAGTTTAACATTACCAACAACTGGTACTCTTGCTACAACTGATAATCCTTTAAGTCAATTTGCTGCTACAACTTCAGCACAACTTGCAGGTGTCCTAAGTGACGAAACAGGTTCTGGCAATGCAGTTTTCAGCAATAATCCTAATTTTACAAATAATGTTACTACAAGTAGTACTACATTCAATGTGTTCAATACAAATGCAACAACAGTAAATTTTGCAGGTGCTGGTACTACTGTTAGCATAGGTGCATCAACTGGTACAACAACAGTAAATAACGATTTAGATGTAACAGGAAATTTACAAATTGGTGGATTAAGTGAACTAGGCGTCAGCGGAGGTACATTTACTCTTGCAGACACAGGTGCAACTACAGTAAATGCATTTGGTGCCGCAACAACAATTAGATTTGGTGCAACTACAGGTACGTTAACAATTAGAAACAGCAATGTTGTGCTAGATGGAAATTTAGCTGTAAACGGCAATACAATTGATACAGACGAAACAGGAACATTTAACCTTATCAAAGATAACGCAACTACTGTTGCTTTTGCACAAGCGGCAACAAGTATTGTAATAGGCGAAACTACAGGTACATCTCAATTTAGACACGATGTTGATATTGATGGCGATTTGAATATTGATGGTATATTAACAATCGGTGCTATTGACGGAGTTCCTATAGGTCAAACCACTCCAGCCGCAGGTGCATTTACAACACTTGCAGCAAATAACTTTGTAACCTTTACAGATGCAACCAATGCAACAGGAACATTTGCAGGTGGTGCTGCAGCAGTGAAAATTACAGGTGGTTTACACGTTGCTAAAGATATTAGAGCAGATAACTTTATTGGTGATGCTAGTGCTAGTGATTTAACTAGCGGCACTATACCAGACGCTAGAGTTCCATCAAGTGCAATTACACAACACCAAACTGATATTACTGGTACTGGTGCTTTAAACGCAGGTTCTATAACTTCAGGATTCGGCGATATTAATATTGGTACAAGCACATTTAGTGGTAATGGTAGTGGACTAACAAACTTGTCTGCAACACAATTGACAAGCGGTACAATTCCTGATGCTAGGATTCAAGCAAGCGGTGTAACACAACACCAAGGAAGTATAACTGGCACTGGTCAATTGAATTCAGGTAGTATATCATCTGGCTTTGGTAACATTGATATTGGTGCAAGTAGTGTAACAGCAACAGGTAGTGCAAGTTTAGGTGCAACAAACTTCAACGACAATGACCTTACAAATGTAGGTAATATTGCATTAGATAGTTTAAGTGCTGATAACGGATCTAGTATTGATATTAATGCAAATGCAATTGTAACAATTGCAAATACCAGTAGTGCAACCAGTACAACAAGTGGAGCATTACGTGTAAGCGGCGGACTTGGTGTTGCTGGAAACATTTATGGTGGTGCTATATACACAGCAAATGGTACAAACATACAAGCACTTAATGCAAGTAATTTATCAAGTGGTACAGTTCCAAACACACGTATTGATGGAACATATAGTAACCTTACAGGTACTGGTGCTCTTGGTGCTGGTGAGATTACAAGCGGATTTGGCAACATAAACATTGGCACAAGCACATTTACTGGTAACGGTAGTGGATTAACTAATGTTGATGCAGACACGCTAGACGGAGTGAATAGCACATCATTTTTACGTAGTGATGCTGCCGATGAGTATACAGGATTACTTACTGCAAGCCGTAGCGGAGAAATGCACAGATTTGCAGATACAAGTTCAACAGGATCTCCGTATATAAGTTTCTATCAATCATCAACACGTAAAGGTTACATACAATATCTTGATAGCGGCGATAGAATGTATATTGCCAACGAAGGCGGAAGCACTGCTATTGATTTAGATGGCGGAGTTAACGGACTTAAATTTGTTGAAGGTTCGAATACATATACAGTTTGGCACACCGGTAATGACGGAACAGGTACTGGATTAGATGCTGATACAATTGATGGTATAGACTCAGGAAGTTTTATACGTAGCGATGCAAATGATAGTTTTACTGGCACATTAAGTGGCACCGGTAGTATTAATATAACAGGAGATATTACCGCAAATACTTACTCAGGTGATGGTAGCGGACTTACAGGTGTTACAGCTTCAAACGCAAATACCTTAGACAATTTAGATAGCACACAATTTTTACGTAGTGATCAAAATGATGGTACAACTGGCCAACTAGCAGTTGGTAAATCTGCACCAGATAGTGCATATGACTTAGATGTTTTTGCATCCAGTGGATACGTTTTATCAAGATTTCAAGCAAATGGAGATGAATCAGCAAGTACACAATATGACAATAACCAAGGCAACGAAATGGCTATTGGTATTAATAATAGTTCAGCAGGTAACTATAGCGGCGCTGGCGGTAACCACGGTGCATTCATAGCTATTTCAAATCAAGGCTCGAATGTAAGAAACTTCCAAGTCTATAGAATTGAATCTGGTGGTAATGGTTCTGTTCTAATGGGTATTACTAATTCAAACGGTAATGCAGATTTCTTAGGCGAAGTTACTGCCTACGCTTCAGACGAACGTTTGAAAGAAAATGTTGAACCAATTGCTAATGCTATTGAAAAAGTAAAAGCCTTACAAGGTATGACATTTACCTGGAACGATAAAGCTCTTGAAGTAGGAGCTGTTGCTGAAGATAATCAACATATTAGAAATACAGGTGTATTTGCACAAGATGTAGAAAAAGTATTGCCAGAAGCAGTGGCACCTGCTCCGTTTGATAAAGATAGTAACGGCAATGGTAAGTCTGGTGAAGATTACCTAACTGTAAGGTATGAAAAACTAACACCGTTGTTAATCGAAGCGATAAAAGAACAGCAAAATCAAATTGATGAATTAAAAGAAATGGTGAAAAAACTGCTAGATAAATAATTACAAGGCTTGACATAGATGTTAAATACTGTTATTATAATGAATATGAATGTGAGAAAATAATATGGCATTACCAAATACTGGCAGTACAATCACTATGAGTCAGATATCCAACTACTTTAGTGGACCGTCAACAAGTATTAGTATTGGTGCAGATTTAGGACCATATTTAGGTATTTCAAATGGTACTACAATTACAATGAGTAGTACATTTGGCGGATATTATTTTCCTTAAACACACAGGAGAACTTATGAAAACATTATATGAAGTAATGAACGTACACCTAGCTAATGAGTATACTAAAGCAAGAAAAAAAGCTCTGGTAAAAGAAATGGAATTAGAAAAAGACTTGTTTGATCAAGTTATGGAAGCTATTGACGAACTAGATATTCCAGAAGATGATGAAAGACATCATTGGATTTCCAAGCTAGGAAGAGCTGCAGGAGTAGACTTACTTACATTAGGAAAAGTACAGCCAGAAAATATGTTAGCAATGGCAGGATTAGGTGATGACTTTCAAGAAGCAGTAAAAATTGCTACTGGCACAGCAAGAAGATTAAACCAAAAAACCATTGACGCTGAAAAAGACTTAAACGAAGAACTTATTCCAAACACTACATTAAAATGAAAATAAGTATTTGTGTGCCTTGTAGAGATCAAGTACACACGTTGTTTACACAAAGTTTGGTTAATTTAACTAACAGACTCACGCGAAAACAAATAGATTTTGAATTGCATCTATTTGCGGGTAGCGTAATCTGTGAATCACGTACACGTCTTGTTGAAGAAGCACTATCTGTAAACAGTGATAAAATATTATTTTTAGACAGCGATATACAATTTCCTTCAAATATGATAGATAAATTG
>Ga0209645_1000483_pt1 | contig 20396 bp, 19 predicted proteins | sample ETNvirenome_6_30_FD_184070 | JGI IMG/M metagenome (GOLD analysis project Ga0209645, IMG submission 184070) | Marine viral communities from the Pacific Ocean - ETNP_6_30 (SPAdes) (version 2) | ecosystem: Environmental > Aquatic > Marine > Oceanic | place: Pacific Ocean | collected 2013-06-19
TTGGCCAAGAGTTCTAGCTCTTTGCGCTTGTAGAACTTAGTACTGCTCATCGCATCAACCACAACCCCAGCGATCTTGACTTCATCTTCTTCGCTGAGAGGCGCCTTCACATTGCGCGGCGTAAACTCATTGACCTTCCACATCCCATCATCAAAGTCGAAACTGGCTAGATGTTCCTTTGGCTCCATGGCGTTACGCGCCTCGTAGAAGACAGAGACATCAGGCTTTTCACCGCTGAGTTTGATACCGCTATCAAACCATCCTGCGAACACGCTGCCGCCTCGCGCCGACATGAACGACTTATCATCTGCCCGTTCTTTACCTGTATGGTGGGCAATGATCACGCTGATACCGTGCATGTCGATCAACATATCAACACGATCCAAGAGTTTGCGTATCTCTGTGTTGGAGTTCTCCTCGCCATCGAAGAAGTTAATGATCGGGTCAATCATGACGAGATCTGGTTTGTGGAATGCAATCTCTTGGCTGAACTGTTCGATGTCTTGATCGCGCATCAGGTTCTTGCGTAGCCTGCCGCTGATGATCAGGTTGCTGTGCCCCATGGACAGTAGCTCTTGGTCGAACTCAAAGCGTCGATAGTATGTGTCGATACGCCGCTTCAAGAACTCTGCAATGATCTCAGCCTGGAACCACATCACCTTGAGCGGACGGCTGAACTCGACATCCATGAAGTCGGTGCCAGTGGTTGCCCCTGCTGCAAAGGCGCCGAGCCAGTTCGACTTACCAATCTTCGGCTTGCCCAACAGCAGCACCCGACTCTTCTGAAATATGAACGCATCGCCCCAGTACTGTTCGATGCCATCGTCGGTCATAGTAGACCACTCATCAGCATTGAACGCTTGTAGCCCTAGGGGCCCTTGCTCCTGATCTTGTTCGCCATCACGCTTGAGTTCTTCGAGCGGGTCTTCTTGTGACTGAAGCTCTTTGAGATCTTCGTTGATCTCTGTCTGCCACGTTGATGTTTGCCACGCCATGATGCCTGCGTTGACATCATCTGGGTGCCGTTTGATGTGCCCGTTGACAATGCTGATCGTGGTTCGAGTAACCTCAATCAGGTCCATGGGCGGCACACAGGTTTGATTCCAGTCTTGCGCCTTGATCAAAACCTCTCGCATACCCCAGCCTTCTTTAACCCACTTGCCGACTAGGCGCGCCAGAGTGTCGTTTCGGTTGCCCTGTTCCTTGGGTTCTTCGGTCAGTTTCTCTCGTATGCTTTCGACTTTGTTGCCGGTGTTGAAGACATGCACCTGTTGAATGTCGCCATCACCTAGGATTGGCAGATCATCCATGCCGGTCACGCCGTATGCTTTGTCGCATGACATGGTGTAACCGTGGGACGGGGCGACCATGACGTATCCGCCATCGCCTCGTACATCAAGCTTGTTCTGACCTACGCTGTTGCGGATCAGCGAACCACTGCCCAAGGAATAGAAGTAGTGCTTCCCGCCTCGAGGCGAAGTTTGTGTTAGTGGTGTTCGCGTGATGCCGCCTGCGTCTATCCATCTGACCGCATCGTCTGAGTCTGCATCGACTACGGCAAATGATATGCCCGTGATCGCTGCCCAGTTAGCGTTTGGATATTGGTTGTGCCATTGCGCTATCTCGTCTCTGGACGGCTGTATCTTTTGATAGTGTTGCCACTTGACTCGTGGTGTCTTTGCCCATTTGGCCTTGAGATCTTCCTCGGTATCAAATGGGTGTCTAGTCCTGAAGAACTGCGGCACCACCTCTGTTGGTGAGCCACATGGAATGATGTGCATCCCGTGCTCCCACATGGTGTGTAAGAGTTCTTCTTTTGCTTCGGGTGACATGGGCCCTTCGGAATCTGACGATAAGAAAGGCATCATCATTTCACCCTTTGAACCCAGTAAGAATCTTCTTCGATCCTTCTTGACCTGACCTTCATTCCCAGTTTGTACGCAGAAGTCCTAATTGATCTGACCTCTTCTTCGCTGGTCAAAAAGATCGCGTCATTGACCTCCATTTTTGCTAAAAGCTTTTGCCATTTGCCAGACCCTTTTGTACCGTGTGGCGGCACGGGGGAGTTTTTTTCAATCACATAGCTCATTGATGGCTCCTTATACCAGGTGCCGATACTATCTCGCCAAATTATTTAATACAATTTTTTTTATCAAAAGTGTTGCACTTTCTTTTTCCATGCGTCATATTCGGTTCCGTAGAGAGTTGAGTTGATAGATAGAAAAAGGAAAAGGATATGGCAAGCATTGAATGTTTGGCTAAGCAGTGGCTTGGAGCGAAAGAAAAGAAAGCAGAGATTGATCGGTACATCCAACGGATTGAACGTGAGATTCTTGATTCAAAAGAAGCCACTGAGCTTCTAAGACCCATCCACAATGAAGGCGGCGAGAAGACTAAGGACGGTATCACCGTTGCTATTAGTCGCACCCACGTCTGGGATCAAGCCCAGATCGATGAACTCCTAGAGGCTAAGCCTCAAAGCGAGTGGCCCTCCTTTGTTTCCCAGCACACTTCCTACAAGGTCGATATGCGCTCGTTCCAGACGTATGCCATGAATCATCCGAAGGATGCAGGCAAGTGGCACGATGCACATTCGATCAAACTCGGTGACCCTAAGGTCAAAACCATCAAGGCTGAAAACATAAAGGAGGCATAGCATGTCGCTACTTCAGCAAGTGACGAGCACCCGCGAAAGCGGTGGCTCAATACCGCCTGTCAGGATGAACATCCAAGGCACAGACGGTATCGGTAAAAGCACCTTTGGTGCAGGGGCTGAAAACCCTATCTTTATACAGGCAGAAGATGGCCTGTCATTCATCAGCGCCCCGCGCTTCCCTCAAGCGAACACTTGGCAAGATCTTCTTGAACAGGTGAAGACCCTTGTCATGGAAGACCATGCGTATAAAACGTTGGTGCTTGATACTACTGATGCTGCCGCAAAGCTGGGCGAAGCCCAAGTCTGTGAGCAGAACGGTTGGTCATCGGCGGCAGATCCCAAGGCAGGATACGGTGCGTTCTACGTTGCCGAAGAAAATTCTTGGGTGCATTTGTTGGCAGGCCTAAACGCGCTGCATACCCAGAAAGGTATGAACATCATCTTGTTAAGCCACGTTGCTTCCAAGGCATACAAAGATCCTGAACTGGAGCCGTATGACCGATGGGAAATGCGCTGCAACAAGAAGGTAAATGCGCTTATCAAAGATTGGGTTGATTTCAACCTGTTCGCAAACTACGAAACGCAGTTGATCAAGGATGGCCAGAAGGCCAGAGGTGTCAGCTACGGCAACCGTGGTCTGTACACCAAGTTTGCTGCGGCATACGATGCGAAGTCTCGTATCGAACTGCCCTCCAAGCTTGAGTTTTCATGGGACAAGTTCATGGAAGCTTACACTGCAGCACTTGCTGCAAACACAAACACTGAAGCAGCTTAAAGGAGCAGCATAATGGGTCTATTAGATCAAGGTATCGATGTCAGCAATATTGAAGTTGGTGGCAACGACAACACACCGTTCCCAGAAGGGGACTACACAATGGCTGCGGCATTATTCACTGAGGAGATGTCGAAGGCCGGTAACGAGATGATCAAGATTGAGTTCAACGTAGTTGGACCCACTCACGCAGGCCGTAAGATCTGGGATTATTTTGTTCTGAACAATCAGGTTGGCCTGTCTCGACTCAAGGCTTTCATCGGATCAACGGGACAGGATGCATCTCAGTCGTTGAACACTGACATGCTTCGTGCGGCGATGGGCAAGCAGTTTACTGCAGCTATCAAAGTCGAGCCTGGCTCAGGCCAGTACGGGCCCAGCAACAAGATTGGTGGGTACAAGTCTGGTGCCGGTGCGCCTCAGGCCCATGCTCAAACTGAGCAGCCACAGCAGGCACAAGCCACGCCAGCCCCTGGTTTGAACACCGCGAAGTGGGACTAACTTGCAGTTTGGCCGACCGCTCGTTGCTCTTCCCTTGCAACGAGTGATCCACAGCGCCGTTCCCGTCCGGCGTGGCCGTATGGCGGGCTAAATTTGGAGATGCTTGTGAGCAAAGACCACATCAAGACAGGCCTTCTTATAGGGGCTGGAATTGTTGTAGCAATAAATGTTCTGTCATTTATTTTGCTTTTGCTTGTAGGCCAATAAAAAAAGGAATAAAGATGGACTTACACTCTGAAAAAACAACACGCTTTGCTCGTAACGCATTGACAAACCACATCATGGCTGCAGCCGTTACAAGCGGAGTCAAGAAGACGGCAGCGACTTTGACCATAGCCAACAGCATTGGTGTTGACCGTAAAAGCCTGAAGGACTTCATCGAAGGGACGGTGGCTAAGCCGTCCAATAGAGTCATGCAGAAGTATGTTGATTGGCTGGGAGAGAACCCAGAAAACGCTGACTCTCGTGATGAAAAGCCGCAGCCCATTGTAGCTAAAGGCACCGCTTTGTTGGTCACAGAAGACGAAATTGCAACGTTGATACATTTGTTGCAAGAAGCGGAGACGGCTATTCATGATGACTGCAGTGGCTTTGAGGAAGACCAGGATCATGAGTGGGGCCGCGACGTTAGTGCTGCCACTTATCAGGCGCTGTATCGTCAGGAAGGTCTTTTGAAGCGGTTGAGAAGAAAGATTGAGTCGCAATCTCCGTGTCAATTCAAATGGGACGCCGAAATACAATCATTGGTTCCATTGGATTAGGAGAACAAAACGCTATGGATGATGAGTTCGATATCGAAATGCATTTTGAAGGCAGCAGCGAAGACCACGAATACGCCATGGATCTGATCAATAACTTGATAGAGGTCAGCGGTAAAGAGCTAGACACTCGAATCCTAATCGAGGTCATGATGGTGTATTCGCTTACTTGGAACATGGCTCATGATGATCTAGAGCTAATGTCTGAACTTCTGCCTCAGGTTATTAGCCGCATTGAAGATGGCAGTTATAAAGAAGCTGTTCAGTTCTTGCATGAGGAGGAAATGATATGTCATTAGTCGCTGAAGACCGATTCAAAAGTCGTAAACGTGCTGTCTTGCGATGCATAAGCAAGGTTCGTGACGCCCCTGATGATAACTGGGCCAAGCAATACTGGCAGCAAACGTATCGGAAACTGATGGAAGAGCGAAGGAATGAAGCTAAGGTACTACCAAGAAGAAGCAATTGAAGCAGCACTGCACTGGTTTGATACCCAATCGACACACCCGCTAATCGTTCTACCCACTGGGGCTGGCAAGACGGTTGTCTTTGCCAACCTCATCAAGCAACTGTTCGATGCAGAGCCTGACTGCAGAGTCTTGATCCTCGCGCATCGACAGGAGCTTGTCACCCAGGCCGAGGACAAACTCAAGAAAGTATGGCCCTGTGCGCCATCTGGAATCCTTGCAGCCGGTCTTCGCCAGTACGAAGTCGATGGTCGTATTGTGATTGCCAGCAGAGATACGCTGGCTACACCCAAGCGGCTGGCTTCTTCTGGCCATTTCGACTACATCATCGTGGACGAGGCTCACCATGTGGCGCCAGACCCGAAGACGCGATACCGCAAGATCTTTGACTACTTTGATGAAGAGCAGTGGACACCGCCAAAGATACTTGGTGTTACTGCTACACCATTTCGTATGGGTCAGGGCTTCATATATGGCCTAGACGGTCAGTTTTTCTCAGGCGTAGCCTACCGCGTAGGCATCCCAGAGATGATCAAGAACGGTTACCTGTGTCGCTTGTCGGCATACAAGGTCAGCGATGACGCTGTGATCGATGCTTCTACTGCAAGAGTGAAGTTCAAGGGCGGTGACTATCGTGAGTCAGACATTGAGAAGCTGGCCATGGAAGATCAAACCATGCTGGCCATCGTTGCCGATTGGATCGACAAGGCGTACAGCAAGGGCAGAATGAGCAGCGTGTTCTTCTGTATCACCGTGGCTCATGCTGAAAAGATGTGCATGTACCTACGTCAGGCGGGCATCGAGGCTGCAGTTGTGACGGGTGAAACGCCCCAGGCCGAGCGCGAGGACATACTGGAACGCTTTGAAGACGGTAAGATACACGCGCTGTGTAACGTAGCTGTTCTGACTGAGGGCTGGGATGCGCCTCGTACTGACTGCATCGCATTGCTGCGCCCCACCAAATCACTGGGCCTGTACATGCAGATCTGTGGCCGTGGTATGCGAACCTGGGGCGACAAGAAAGATTGCTTGTTGCTGGATTACGGCGAGAACATGCACCGCCATGGCTGCATTGATACTGCCAGACCTGTCACGCCCAAGGATGAAGACAAAGAGAAAGAGACAAAGATTTGGATTTGTGATTCCTGTGTGGCCGTCAACGACATGGACGATAAGCACTGTGTCGAATGTGGCGCGCCGAAGCCTGTTCCTGTCCAGCAACCCAAGCTATTTGAAGAGGAAGAGAAGGATGCTGCCGCTACTAGACAGGCGGCTCAAGGATCTGTGTTGTCTGATGAACTTGATGAACCAGCGCAGAAGCTTGAGAAGATCAAGAACATCGATTTCATCACAGCACAAAGAAAGACATCGAAGAGTGGAAACGACTACTTGAACGTTGCGTTCTCTAGCCCTAACGAATACTGGCCACAGAACATGCCCATCATGCTGGGTATGCGAGGCAAAGCAGGCTCGCTTGCAGAACGCAAATGGCGGGCCCTCACAAATAACTACGCTTGCCCAATCAACATCGATGATGCGGTTGATCAAGTGAACAATGAACATGTGCTCAGCCACATCAAACAAATAACTGTAAGAAAAGAAGGAAGGTACTGGAATGTCGTTAGCGTCCATTTTTGATCGGATCGATGAGCAGATAGCCGAGAAGGAAGGTCGTAGTCGTGGCCACCTAGGATTCAGCGGGATAGGTGATGACGATGAGTACAAGCAGTGGATGGGATTCCATTGGTGCTTACCGTCCACCTTCGGCGGCAGAATGCTGCGCCTGTTTGACCTAGGCAATCGCATCGAAGATCAAGTCGTTGAGAACATGCGCGACACCGATGTTATTTCCATTGCATCTCATGACAAGGACGGCAACCAATTCCGTGCGTCGTTCTTTGGCGGACACTTCGCAGGCTCCTGTGACGGCCTTCTCAAAGGCGTATTTCCACCGCCTAGTGAAGAGGTGGTCTTGCTGCTTGAGGTAAAGAGCGCCAACGACAAGCGGTTCAAGGAGCTTGTAAAGCTGCAGAGCTACGAAGCTTGGAGCGAAACGTATCGATGGCAGATCCACGCTTACATGGGCGCCCTTGGCCTGGCCATGTGCATGGTGGTAGTGGTCAACAAGAACAATAGCGAGGTGTACGAGGAGATCATCGATTTCAACCCACACCTATGGGACAAGGCACAGGCTAGAGCTTGGCGAATCATCACCAGTGATGCACCCGACAAAGACACACGCATGTCTGAGAAGGACTGGCGCATGAAGAATGAGTCCAACCTGTACCGTGATATCTACTACGGGCGCCGTCTGCCGGAATCGGTCAACTGCAGGAACTGCGTCAACTCCAAACCGCTGATTGATTCAAACGGCGCTGTATGGTTCTGCAAGCGCAAGGAGAAGTCTCTGACGCTGCAGGAGCAACGTGACGGGTGCAAAGATCACATGTGGATACCTGCATTGGTTAACGCAAACCACCTGCCAGGCAAGAGTACAGACGATTCTATGGCCTATCAGGTGGGCATCATGGAGTTTTACAACTCAACATCAGAGGTGACGGGCGAGTACCACTACAGCAGTTCTGAGATCAGAGAGCTATCAAAGGCAGACTTCGATGCTGGGCTAATGATGACTGGTGAAAGCGTGCGACGTGACTTCCCAGGTAGCTACCTAGATAACGTTGATGAGCGCAAGGTTCCGTTCTAATCCCACTCTCGTGGGTCTTTGACGATCAGTATCTTGGTGCCAGGGTAGAGGGCTTCGACAAGCTTCTTCTTGAGCGCGAACACTTGGGTGACTACACCCTTAACGTCCTCTACTACCACCTCGCCATCTCGTTTGTAGCGGAAGTCTGCGATGTATGAGCAGATCTTCTTTTCTTCGCCATCAACCATGATCCTGCACGGGAAGTCTACCTGGACCTCGAGGTCTGTCAGTTCACCCGTGGCTTCGTATTTCTTGAGTATCTTGTATCGCGCTGCTTCAAGCTTGGAGTCAAAGACAATGCCGTCGTACTCAGTCTTCTTTGCGAAGTACTTGCTCTTGCCTTTCTTTGGTGCCCGCTTTGGGATCACATCAACTACCGCCCATCAGTTTCTCTTCTTCCTGCTGGCGCAGGAACTGTGATGCACGATTAAACAGGGATGGCATCTGAGGCGCAACAGGCGCTGTGCTAGGCTGTGCAGGCCCGCTTTGAGGCGCACTTTGTGGTGAAGGTGCAGCCTGCAAAGCTTCCGCTCTAGCCGCTTGTGCTTCAGCTTGAGCCTTTGGCCTAAAAGCAGCGCCTTGGAATTGAGCTAATTGCTCACCTATAGCGCCCATATCTAACGGATTAGATAGCTTGTTTTCATTTCCACGCAAAGCGATCTTTATCGTCTCAGAGCTTGGGAAGAATGCTTTAAATCGACCTGACATGACCATGCCTAGGTTTGGGGTTTTAGCTTCTTTCAGCGGCTTAATAATTTCAGAGTTGGTAAGCCCAAGCGTTTTGGCGTCTTCAATCGCCATGTTCAAATCGCGCAGCGCCTTGAAGCGTTGTTCGTTTGCAGTAATAAACGCCTGAGTGGTGGTTTCTGCATCAACATTGCCACGAGTCTTTGCCACCTGATTAAAGATACCGGCAGCATCACGGACGTTTCTTGCCGCTTCAAGTGCACGATAATACAGCACACGTTCAGTGCGTGGCTTGATGCTTTTGACGCCAGTCAAAGCCTCTGCAAATTCTTGTGCTGGGTCTAAACGATAACCTTGCTTGCTAACACCAAGTTCTGCATCGCCAATAGAAACAGAGGCTACGGCTCTAGGAAAATCTCTGAGCGTAAATGACAAAGACCCAGGAGCAATTGATGTTGGGCTGGTAGTAATATCTACTGGGCTGAATCCAGGCATCAAACCATCAGCAAAGTGAGCAAAGCTTTTGCCAAACTTTGTTCCTAGCGTATCTGTCTCTCTGTAGATTGGACGATTGAAGGTCGTATTGTTTCTCAATATGTCCAAAGCTTTTTCTGTAACAATCGCTTCGCTCATAAACGGCGAAAAGAACTCTCTTGCCGCACCACCTTCACCAAGGCTTGCGTTAAACGCGATGGTGCTCAAATCTTCTTCCTTCGTAATACCGTTGTTCACCGCATTGAACACAGCGGCGGCAGGTCTGCCAACGTAGTCATATGGATTGGTATACGAGAAGTTATAAAAGTCTGTGACCTTGCCATTCTTGTCGGTAGCAACAGGTATCAACGTCGAGTTTCTATCCCAGTCAGCAGCCATAGATCGCTTGTATGCATCAATCTGCTCCTGATCCGCGCCGGTCAGAAGCGTGCCTGCTTTTACTAATGAAGCTGGTATTGCTGCGTTTACTGATACAAGTCCAGCTAGGCGCTTCATACCTATCTCACGAAGCTCTGGTGACTCACTTGCCAGTTCTTTGATACTGCGCCCAAGAATGTTGCCACTGGTCCTGATCATCTCAGCAGGGAATGCTACGAAGTTACCAAATGGAAGTTGACGCAAACGTTTGATGGCTTCTGGAACACGCGCATAGTTAGGAACAGTGTCCTTAACAATCTCTGCAGCCTCTCGCTTCATGGCAATTTTAAGCTGTTCTGGCGTCAACTCAGATGGCCTTATGACTGGCCCAAACTCCGTGAAGTTTCTGGGATCAGACACAGGCAGTGCAGTGTTTGGGTTCTTAGCAAATATATTTTCAAGACGGCCAAGCTCCATCTCAAAGCTGTATGTTTTCCACACATCATCAGACGCTTGGTAAAGCTTTGCGGCAAAACCGTTTTGCATTCCTTGGGCTTTCTTAAATAGTTTACCAGTCACGCCTGAACCAAGGCCTGTGCCTTCGGCTGCATCGTTGAGCAAGGACTCAAACTCACCAATCTTGGCATTAGTGTTAATAACGCCTAGGTCAACGAGTTCGTTGTAGTAATTTTGCCTTTCGGCCAACGTGGTGTTTGCTTTACCAGGACCCGTTAGCCTTTGGTTAAGATTGCTGAATATGGTTGAAACAGAGTTGGCAAGCGATTTTCCACCACCCACATTGCCATTAGCAAGCGCAAAGAAGCTTGCGGTGGTAGCGTTTCTGATCTGAGTGATTGGGCTGTAGACAGTTTTCGCTATCTGAGACATACCCTTCAAGCCTAAAAACGTCGAGTACAAGGGTATATTTCCCTTGGACAAGTCAAACACATCGCTGCCACCCTCAAGCGCCGTCTTGTACTCATTCTTTATGTACTTGCCTGCAAGCGGACCAAACCTGGCTTTTTGTGAAGCAGTTATTTCGCCAAGGGGATTGCCCGCCTCTGCACCTACTCTTGAGTAATCTCCAAGCTTTGCGTTTGGCGGGATCGTATCGAATATAAACTTTGCACCGTCTGGAAGCTTGGCGTTGTAATCAATTAAGTTTTTGTAGTACTCAGCCTTCGCTATGTGCTTCGACATGATGTCAACGGTTTCAACCATCTTGGTTCGCAAGCCAGCTTCTTGCTCACCAATGTCTCTAGCCCTGATACGTTCTGGACGGAACCGCATGACAACGTCTTTTGCGCCCGTGTACTCGCCAAGGAAGTCTCTTACTGCAGGTAGATCATCAAGCTTCCTGCCCTTCAACATTCCTTGAGACACGCCTTTCAGTGTTGCTGAATCAACAACATCTCTTGGTTGCATCTTAGCGTTGTTGAAGTTGCCTTGAATCATACTGTTCAACAACTCTCTAGCTTGAGCTTCGTCAAGCTGAGAGGCCTCATCTAGGCCACGGCTTGATTTAACAAGCTCCTCTACCGCAAGTTCTGCTTGTTCTGCCGTAGGCGAGTAGTTGGTATCTTTCAATGCGCGGTAAAGACGCATGCCGTAAAACGTTTTGTTGTTTCCTATCGCCTCAATCAGAGCGTTTTTTGATTCATCGCTTTGAAGACCATCTTCTAATATGTCTTTTACAGATGTGCTCAAACCATCGATTTGTGCTCGCAGATCCCTCGCGCCATCGAACAAACTCAAGTCTTTCCTATTGCCGAATAGGCTTTTTGGTGTGTTCTGAGCAATGATTTGATCTATTTCTTTTAACTTCTTTTCTGCTGCAATCTTTACAGCTTCACGTCCAACTCCAGGTTTCATGCCTGTGGTTTCTGCAAACAAAAAATCATTCAGCGTATCAAGTACCTGCGACTTGTCTTGATCATTGAACAATCCTTCGTTCTTGTTCACAAAAGACAGAGCGTTCTCCATCTTCTCGACAGCTTGTCTTGCTTGAGAGTTCTGAGCCGCTATCTGAGTTACCCGCATGGCATCGTATTGAGCCGTGAACCTATCTGGCAACTCGCCTTGCTGAGTCAAATACTTACGACCAACCTTCTTGAGACGATCTACCTGTCTTTGCATGAACGTAGGGTTTTCAAGGTCTGGCCTTACACCAACAGCACTAAATGGCGTCTCTGGATCTCTAATAGCTTGAGCCGCAGCCTTTGCAAAATCTGTACGGCCAAGAGCGCCAAGCCCTGCGCCAACAGTCTTTGCGCCCAAAGATGCAATAGCGGGTACGCCAAGGATTACAGCAGCACCTTCTGCGCCTACACGCAAACGATTGGAAAGGTTGGCGGCAGAAAGCTCTGCACCAGATAAGTCTGATGTATCTATTCGCTTGGTGGGTCCAGCGTCAAAAAAGTCGCCAAGGGTTTCAACATCTGGTGTGGTGGCAGCTATATCTGCACCGACTGTTGCGCCAAGCTTCCCCACTGATCCAACGCCTTTAACCGCTTTAGCAGCGAGTCCACCAGGAGCAGCGAACTGAGCGATGAATCGAGAGGCTTTGCCTATCTCGGTTTGAGTTTCAGGCTTGTACTTGTTAAAGAAATTTCTTACAGACTGAATGCTTTCTTCGTCAGCACCAAGAAGCTCCATAGGCAATGTGGTGATGCCCTCTGTCGCGCTGACAAGGCCAGCGCCAATGCCTCTGCCGATATCACCTATGGCGGATACGTCTTCTTCGCCTAGCTGGGCGCCACGCTCTACAATTGGATTTTCAGCAGCCCATTCAGCCGCTCTGCGGGCAGCATAATCGGGATCGTCGGTGCGAACATTTATTGTTCTGCCACTTCCGTCAGGTACGGCTACTATCATTAGTCAATATCATCAGAGGGAGCGGCTGCAACCCCAAGGCTAACTCTTGCGTCTTCAGGAAGCCGGTAACCAGTTGCCGCTTCAAACTGTGCAATTTGTTCTGGAGTAACACTGCCAGCAGTATCAACAGCCTCTGAGAATAAGGTCATGAATTCATCTCTAGGTGTTGCTTGGTTTGAAAGCAAAGAAATAATTTCATTGTCAGCAAGATCTGTTGTTTCTTTCAAGAACTGATAGTTGCGGATTAAGGCAGTATCATCAGGCTCTCTCTGCGCCTCAAGCTGCTTGTACTCCTCTTTGCCCAAGGTGAAGTCGCTGAAGAAGTCACGCGGCACAAAACCTTCTGACGGCTGAGCCGCTTTAGCTAAAGCATATCTGGTAGCTGGATCTTGCAAGCCTTCAAGCACTCGACTGCCTGCACCCTTCAACATATCAAGGAAGGTTTGAGGTTTTGCTGTTTCTGTATCATCTCCAACACTTTCAGTAACAACAACAGGTGAAGGTACTTCAGCAGCTTCGGGTGGAGTTGGGCCAGAGATAAGTTCTGACAGCGCACTTATCTCTGGCGTTGCCATAAACCTATCGTATTCTTCTTTTGTAATTCTTCCTGCTCTTAAAGCCGCATCAAGAGCGGCGCTTAACCCAGAACTCAAATAATCTGTGCCAAATGCCAGATCTGTTGCGCCAGCGCCAAGTCCTGCAATCCCTGCGCCTTTCGCGGTGGATTTTATTCCACGACCTACGGCCCTGACCGGCGTTGTTACCCTTGACGTTGCTGATGAAACGGCGTCCTTGGCACGAGCAACTCTGCCCAGGGCAGGCTTGGGTTTAGTCGGGACAATCGTTGTGCCTTGAATGTCCCTTTGGCTCATCACCCTTTTGCCAGAAGGTGGTGCAGCAAGATCCTCTGCGCTCATTTTGGCGCTAGGCTTCGCCTTTGGCTTGAAACCTTTAACTCTTCTTAATACTGGGTGAAGCTGCATCAGTGCAGTTATTGCAGCAGTGGTAAGAGCGCCAGAACCAGCGGCAGTAAATGCTTCCTCTGTGGTCATTTTTTTAAGTGCTTCATAAAGCTCGGGCGATATGGAATCTTCAGGGTTTCTAAGAAAGTCTCCAAAGCCTCTAACTTCTTCGGCCAAGTCACCAACAAAGTCACCCTCTGCATACCCACGAATAGGCGCAACGCCTGCCATGATGCCGCCACCTTGGCGCATCTGTGGTGTTTGGAACATGGGTCTGTTCATGATTTCGTTGTACATCATGCCACCTTGATTCATCGCGTTTGCTTCTGACAGCGCAATTGCTATCGCCTGCTTTGGATTTGTTACCTTTTTACCCGAACCGCCAGACTTGAGATCGCCCGCTTTGAACTCTCCCATGACCTTGCTGATCTTCTTTTCACGTTTGCTTTTGGCCACGGTCAACCTTTGAATAATCTACACGATAGTAGCCGTCTTCACCCATGAGTACGGCTGAAGGATCAACCTTGATTAACTCTTGAGCCATGACACCCTCAGTCGGGTCATCAATACCCATTGCCTTTGCAGTGTCATTCCAAGTCCATGTGTACCAACCAACACCCGGCTGAACCTCATCAATCTTCATCACGTTTTCTTTCAAGCGAATGTCAGAAAAGAATGGCGCTACTGTGGCCGCAACATTAGCGACTTTCGAGAACGTGCTTGGCTTTTGATAAGCTTGATTTTGATTAGAGCCGACACCGTATCCGCTCGTGTATCCAGGCATAAACTGATTGCCTTGGCCAAGGATCTGCATGCCTCGCTGTAGTCTCATAAACGGCTCATCAGCCATTTGAGTGCCAGCTTTGTACTGAGCATCAAGCCCGCGTTGCTGTATGCCCCTGCCTGTTGCACCAAGGCCAGCGAGTGTACCAATCTGCCCAGTCAGCATGTCGTAGCCTTGTTGTCCTAAGCCAGCAATACCTTGAGCGCCTGAACGCATACCTTGCTGCCCAGCTTGATAGGCGCTTAATGCATCACCAAACGCTCCACGGGTCATCCTGTCCATGCCACCCGCTGCGCCTTGGAAGCGAGCCATTTGATCCCCAAAGATACCAGAACCAAGCTGTTGACCAGACTGGAAGTCTCTTGCCAAACCAGAAGCGATATCTGCGCGTTGTCCAGCTAGACCGCCAATACCTTGTTGAGCCTGTAACCCAAGGGCGCCACCCTGTTGAGCCATCTGGCCAGCGTACTCTTGAGCAGTCATGCCCAGTTGAGCAGCCCGCTGAGCAAGATCGCCTTGAGCCTGACCCGCCTGCAAGCCCATCTGGCCTCGCTGTTGAGCCAACCGACCAGCCAGTTCTTGAGCCGATATACCCATCTGTGCAGCACGTTGCTCAATATCTGCCTGAGAAGTAAGTCCGCTTAAACCAAGCTGGCCACTTTCAAGAGCGCCACGCTGTGCCAGTTGCTCTGCAGACAAGCCTAGGTTAGCTGCCTGCTGTGCAGCACTGATGCCTGTCTGAGCGCCTGCTTGGCCCAGAGAGCCAGTCAGTTGAGCAGCCTGCTGCCTACGCCCTTGTGCCTGCTCAAACGCCTGCTGAGCGGCCTGTTGAGCCTGCTGGAAGCCTTGTGAGCGCAACTCGGCGCCAGTCTTAGCTTGTTGTTGAAGGACATTGCGACCAATCTCAGCCTGAGCTATGGCTCCACGAGAGCCACCAAACGCACCAGAGCGAACCGCTTGATCACGCGCAGCAATCTTTTGCTGTTCACCCAAGCGCGCAATCTCGGCTTGTTGAGCCTCAATAACATCTCTGTTGAACGGGTCCATGAAGCTGCTTACTGATGAGGGGTCAAACTGCTCACCTGTTCCTGCAAGACCAGCAATACCTTGAAGCGCAGTAGATCTACCCATTTCGCCAGCAGAGCGAAGATCCTGTCCCGCCATTTGTGTCTGCATTCTGGCGCGTTGTGCAGCATCCATGGCGCCTTCTTGAGCGCCACCAACCTGACCCATGATTCCTGAACCGGCACGCCGCATAGCTCTTTGGCCGATTCTAGACTCTAGACCAGAACCAATTTCTGCACCGCGCATCCCTCTCATTGCAGAAGCAATATCTTGACGTATGTCCCTACCCGCAGTGGCTAAGCCAGCTTGGCCAATGTCAGCCTCTCGGCCAGTCGCCCTAGCAGCATCCATCATGCCTCTTTGAGCTATAGCCGCTTCTCGGCCCATGCCCATTTCAGCGCCACGGATATCCCTAGACGCATCCCTCATCATGGCGCGGGCTTGTTGATCCATAAACTGTGCGCCCATGCGAGGGTCATAACCACGGGTACTTTGCTCGTACAAAGCTCTAGCGCGTGGGTCTGAAAAAGCACCAGCAGATCTAGGGTCAAACCCTTGCGCTGCTCTACGATACATATCTTGTGCTTCAGCCAACTGACTGCCAAATGCACCAAGGCCACTGGCTAAATTCCTAGCTTGAATCTCCTGTGGCGAAAGGCCAGCAACTTGCTGTATGGGAATCGGTATTTGTCTGCCAATCATCCCGTATTCAGGATTGAAGTAAGCATCCAGCATTTGCCGTGATGCCATTTCCACGGCAGGATCAGAATAGGTTTGGCCAGCTTGAGGCTGAACTGTCGGTACTGATGTTTCGACTTCTTTAGTTTTAGAGCTAAATAACCCCATTACGCCTTCCTCATTGCCTTCTCACCAGCCCTCTGCAACGCATACATCATGCGTGCGCCCTCTCTTCGCTGGTCAGCTTTAGAGCCGTTTGCGCCACTAAGCTTGCCTACTCCGCGAACAGCTTTTGCATTTACTACAAACTCGCCATCACTGAGCATGGCAGGTATGTCATCAGATGTTTCTGTCCCTGGACCAGAAATAGGGCCGTTCATGCGTGGATATTCAACATCGCCTCCATCAGCGTATTCAAGCATGGAGAGGTCGCCCATTTCATTAAGTGCGGATGTGCCCCCAGGAGGTCTCCCTTTGGCGAGATCTGTTATTCCACCAACTATGGTTTTTACATCTGCACCAAGCCCACCTGAAGGTTTCTTTCCTGTCTTTATGAACTCGATTAACTCTTCACGAGTCATGTCTTCTATGCGTTTTCCAGAAAGAGCGCCAATACCACCAACCCCAGCCCCAGCCCCAGCCCCAGCCATGTTCGCGTTGTAATTCTGCATGCCTTTTAAAGCAATATCTTTGAGGCCACCCAAGCCCTTCGCTGCAGCGCCACCAAGGGCACTAGCCCCTTTGGCAAGAGCGCCTCCCGCTGCGGCAGCACCACTGCCGATTGCTGACATCAAGCCGCCCAAAAACATTTCTTGTGGTTGCAAAGAAGCGATGCCGCCTTGGGCCAGCCCTATAGAACCAATACCAATATCGCCTATTGCATCAGAAATGTAATCTTCAAAGCTTTTAAAAAGAGGCAGGCCTAACTCCGCTCTGTCCCTATTAACATCAATCAAAAGTTCGTCTTGAACGCTTTCAAGGGCTTCTTGATCAAGATCATTTACGCCTTGTTCGCCAACAGAAGTGCCGTCTGGATATTGTCGGATAACTTCTGGCGCGGTGCCAATCGGGACATAGCCGCTAGGAGGTTGTGGCGCCACAAGAGGCCCCCCGATGTCTGGAGCCATTGTTTCGTAGTTAGCGTATTGAGCACCAGGCATTCTCTGATAGCCAAAGGAAGACGCCATGGGGTTAACCATACCTGGCGCTAAAAAGCTGGTACTGCGTGCAAGTGCAGGATTTATTTGTCCAAGAGGACTAGGGGCAAATCGATTGATAGAACCAGGTTGGTTGAGAACCTCCATAGTTCTTTGTTTTGATTGCTCTCTTAATTGTTCCGTGGTTGCCGACATATTAACACTTCCACCTGCGCCTAGCCTGACGCAATCTTGAATTAGGATCCTTTGCCGCCTTCGGGAACTTCTTCATCTGACCAGCAGAACGAGCGCAAAAAGACTTTCTGCGTTTCGCTCTCTTGCCCGTAGGCTTATCTTCTGTTACAGCCGTCTGCAGTTTACTACCAGGATTTGCTTTGCGATAGGCCTTTACACCCGCCTTTGTCATGCCAGCACCTTCCTTCGTTGGAAGGTAATTAGCTGATTTGCCTTTAGTTGTTTTTGGTATTGGCTTTTCGCGCCTGCGCTTAGCGGCCTTAGATCGGCCACCAACAATGCCACCTTTTTCAAACTCTTCTGCAAAACGTCTAAACATTAAGAATACCTTGTTCTCTTCCGTCGATCAGGCATTACAGCCCCACAACCTCGATGGTTTCTTTTCGTGATAAGACCGCCATCTTTCGCAAAGGTTTTTACCATGGTTGGTTTGCCACCAACTCCTTGCCTCTTAGATCTCTTTCGCTTGACCGCGCTAGATCGTTCAGAAGCTGTCATGGCTTTTGCCTTTGACCTAGGCACGCACTTTGGGTACTTGCGGCCACTGCTTTTTGTGCTTGATCGACCACAAGCTTGAAACTTGCCGTCTTTCTTGGGCGCTCCAATGTCAACCCAGTCGCCTTTTGATCCCTTGCCAAACCACTCTTTCAAGCTCATACAAGCTTCGTCCTTGGGCGCTTGCCAGACAACATACCGTTAAAGCCTCTGGGGTCAATCAACCTAGCGCGTTTAGCAGCAAAGCCACCGCCATTCATGTTCCTAGGCTTTGATCCCTTGAAGTCTTTACGCTTCACTCCAGAAGGATCTTTTATCTTTCCTGCACATATCTTGCTGGCATATGCATTTGCATACGCCGAAGGATACACATCAAATTTTCGTTTAGCCGCAGCCTTTCCTCTAGCACACAGTTTTGTCATGAACCTACACTCACTACTATATCGCCGTTAGTAACCACTTGAACCGTCCCAACCTGCCCTGTGGCCTCAAGAGGGCTAGAAACAGATTCCGCTTCCGTACTGACACTCAACCATTCGTTACCAGTATAAATCTGCAAAGAAGAGATTGAAGTATTCCAAATAACATCGCCAGCTTTAAACTGCAATGTATCTCTTTTGTTGCTCGTATACTGCGGAGTCGCATCAGGATCAAACGAACCTAAACTTAGCTCAAGAAGCCGTACCGTCTTGTTAAATGTACTCCCATCAACTCCACCTTGGTCAGGGACAAAAGGTAGCGTACCTTTTAGTATCCTGCTCATCTTCGACCATTAGGCTGTAAATCTAATCGAGTGCCGCCCACTCTAAAGCCCACCCCTAAACGATCCCCCATGGCGGCGTTGTCATCAGACTCAAAACGAACAACCGCTTGGCGCCCTCTTGCTCTCGTGTTTATCTTGGTCGTAGTCGAAGTAAACGAAGAAGTTTGATCTGTTGTTAAAGCATCTCCTGGGTAGTTTCTAGCCTTCAAAACAAAATTGATCGATTGGGTATTACCGGAATCTCCTGTGAATTTGACATCAGGGATACATCTACGAATGAACTGAAACTCTTCCCCTTCACCCAAATCAAAGTCACCGCTTTCAACAAAAACGTTGTCCATGGGCGCGCCATCAGCATCAAACCCAGTTTCGTGCGAATAAATGTAATTGTTCCCATCTGTATAACCAGCGGCTCTAGGAAAGCTTTCAAGCCCTTCATCAAGCCATGCGGTTCTGGATAAATTCCCGATGGCCCACGTCTGTTCAACGTAATTGTAGGTGACATATCTGTCTATAGCCGTGGAATCAGCAGAACAATAAAACCAACCAACCTCATCAAACTGTTTGTTCAAAAATCCAAACACCTGAAACGCTTGATCTTCGTTAAAGTTATCAAACACATACGCTCTAACGGTGCATGGGACTGCTTGAACCGCGCCTTGATAAGAGTAAAACCCTTTCTTGTCCATCCAGAAAACACCTGCAGGCGTGTTCACTGAGGCGTTAGGTCCAATCAAGCTCACACCTTCATTGATTAGATTAAGGCCGAAGGTTAATGGTGCGCCAATAAACTGAAGGCTATAAAGAGCAACATCAGTCCATATTAGAGTTTCTTGCCGCGCTCGTAATCCGCCAATTATTTGTGAACCTGCAGAACAACGTAAAGAACCAGCAGTGTTAGTTGATGTAGGGAACCATTCGGCTGGGTTCTCTTGATCAGAAAACGCAACTAAAAGTGGGTCAGAAGAACCTGTTCTTGCTGTTGCGCTGTCGTTTATCGGATCAGCGCCAAGGGCAATAACGTGTCGGTCAATATCAGAAACCAGAACTTGAAGGGCAACCGTTGGCGTGAAGTTGGCGCCCGACAACTCTGAAATGTTTACAGCACGATCTGTGCCCAAAGTCTTTGCGCTAGTGTCCCAATAATAAATTCCACCTGCCCGCACATTGGCAATCAAGTCTTCACCAAAACTATCCATAGACCAAAGCCGAAGCTGATTTAAGGAACTCAATGCGCTGGAAGAACCCCAAGAGCCAACGCTCCAAGCGCCAGATCCCCAACCTGTACCAGAAACAAACACATCAAGGCCAACATTTATTTGGTAAGCCCCTACAACGGAACTGCCGCCGTTCCCAGTATCGCTGCTGTTCGCAGTGACTGTTGCTCCAGATGTGTCCTTTGCTGTAATGACGTATACGGAAGTACTAGTGATTGAGTCAATTTCGTATTCTTGATTAAGAACCGCAGCCGTTACATTGCCGCCTAAAGAAGATGCCCCACTGAAAGTAACAAAATCCCCTTTGGCAGCACCATGTGCCGCATCTGTTACATTGATAGAACTAGAACCATTTGTGGCCCCAAAAGTCACATCTCCAGCAGCCGTGGTAGACCTTATTGGTGTAATATCGCTATAGCTGGCACCTGACTGTATATAAAGCTTGGTTCTCGTTCCAAGCCCCAGTAGTTTTGTGCCATCCAGAGAGGTCCAGCCCAACAACTTGCGCCCAGTCCCGTTGAAAGATGCAGTTATGTATTTGACCCAACCGCCTATCTTTTCTGGCAACCCCTTGCGAAACCGCATTAGATTTCCGTCGAACCATCCACCTTCTGCTGTATAGCTGGTGCCCTCTTTGTTAATCCCTGGATTGAAGATAAACTTCTGCAAAGGCATTAGCGATACTCCCCAGTCCTTATCATTTCAGTAACTTCTTCGGCTCTTCGACCTACTTGTTTGGCCCAACGGCTGTCCATAAACTCATCAGC
>Ga0209645_1000484_pt1 | contig 20362 bp, 19 predicted proteins | sample ETNvirenome_6_30_FD_184070 | JGI IMG/M metagenome (GOLD analysis project Ga0209645, IMG submission 184070) | Marine viral communities from the Pacific Ocean - ETNP_6_30 (SPAdes) (version 2) | ecosystem: Environmental > Aquatic > Marine > Oceanic | place: Pacific Ocean | collected 2013-06-19
GAAAAGCGTAAAGCAACTCGAAGAGGAAAACAAGTTTCTAAACAGCCAAAAGCGATTGCTCGAAAAACGAAGAAGTTTAGAAGTTTTAGCTAGGTTTAAGTAATGACATTTCTACACACATTAAAACCTGAAGAAAGAAGAATACTTCGTTTAGTTGTAAAGAGAGTTCATCTTAAACATCACCCTGAACAATTTTGTACAGATTTAGAAGCTGATAAAGTTATTGCTGCTATTGGACCTGAAACAGTTGATAAGTTATTAAGGGTAGGAAAGAACACAAAGATTGATACAGTTTAAATACAAACCTGACGGAGATGTCCTCAAGGCTTTTATGAAAGACAGTACTTTCTTTCGTGGCATTAGAGGTCCAGTTGGTAGTGGCAAGTCAGTTGCTTGTAGTATAGAAATATTTAGAAGAGCCTTAATGCAAGAACCTGATAAGTCAGGCAAGAGAAAAAGTAGATGGGCAATTATAAGAAACACAAATCCACAACTTAGAACAACAACAATAAAGACTTGGCTTGATTGGTTTCCTGAAAATGAATGGGGTAAGTTTGCTTGGTCAGTTCCTTATACTCATAATATAACAGCAGGTGATCTTGAGATGGAGGTTATCTTTCTTGCACTTGATAGACCTGAAGATGTTAAGAAACTATTATCTTTGGAACTTACTGGAGTTTGGGTCAATGAAGCTAGGGAAATACCTAAGTCAATTATAGATGCTTGTACTATGAGAGTTGGCAGATATCCTTCTGTAAAAGATGGTGGTGCAACTTGGTCAGGTGTTATCTGTGATACAAATAGTCCTGAAGAAGATCATTGGTGGTCAATAATGAGTGGTGCTGTACCAGTTCCAGATCATATATCTATTGAAGAAAGTCGTATGTTAATCAAGCCTGATAACTGGCAATTCTTTACACAACCTAGTGGAATGATAGAAAAGAAAGATGATGATGGTTCTGTTATTGGTTATGAGCCAAATGATAAAGCAGAAAATAAAAAAAATATTTTAGCTTCATACTATCCTAATCTTGTTCAAGGTAAAACAAAGTCTTGGATAGATGTTTATGTAATGAATAGACTTGGTTCTATACAAGATGGTAAGCCAGTTTATAATATGTTTGTTGCAGATACTCATGTATCGAAAGAAGAAATACCAGTAGCAGATGGTGTGCCACTTTATATTGGCTTAGATTTTGGTCTTACACCTGCTGCTGTTTTTGGTCAAAAGGTTCGTGGTCGTTGGCTTATCTTACAAGAACTTGTAGCATTTGATATGGGTATTGTTAGGTTTGCAGAACTACTACGTTCAGAAATAGCAACACGTTATAGTAATCTTGAGGTAAATATATATGGTGACCCTGCAGGTGACTTCAGGGCACAGACAGATGAAAGCACACCTTTTCAGGTTTTAAGAGGTGCAGGATTAATGGCAAGACCTACAAATAGTAATGATGTTTCGTTGAGAATTGAGTCAGTTTCTACAGTTTTAAATAGAATGGTAGATGGTCAATCTGGAATTTTAATTGACTTTAGGTGTAAAGAATTGGTAAAAGGGTTTGAGGGGGGTTATCAATACCGAAGACTCCAAGTATCAGGAGAACGATATGAAGATAAACCTCTAAAGGATAGATACTCACATATCCATGATGCAATGCAGTATCTTATGTTGGGTGCAGGTGAGGGAAGGCAAGTGTTAGGTATGAATAAACCATTAGAAACATTTAATGCAAGAGTTGAGTATGATGTATTTCAAAGAAAAGCAAAACCAGTTAGAAGACAAGGCTTATGGGCAAGAATGTAAAGGAGTAAACTATGTGTGTAGGTAGAAGTAGTCCAAGTCCTCCACCACCAACAGTAGAAGAAAAAGAAGCTGAGATGGAGAGAGAGGCAGAAAGAGAAGTACAAACTGCTGAAAGAAAAGATGCAAGGCAAGATGTGCTTGAACAAAATATTACACGAAAAAGAAAAGGTGTAGGTCGTAGATCGTTACTTCGTGGTTCAGGTGGTGGTATAGGATTTTATAACGAGTATCAAGACTAATGCACGAAAAAACTGCTGACATGATGTTGCAAAAGTATGAGAAGGCTCTTGCTATAAGGCGAGAGTTTGAAGAACTTTATGATGAAATTTTTGAATATTGTTTGCCACAACGTCAAGGATTTAAAAATTATTCAGCAGGTCAACGAAGAGATGATAAGATATTTGATGAAACTGCTGTAGTTGGAATACAAGAGTTTGCATCAAGATTACAATCAGGACTAACGCCTAACTTTGCTAGATGGGCAGACTTTGTTACTGGTCAAGAAGTGCCTGAAGAAGAAAGAGATGATGTTAACAATAAGTTAGATGAGGTAACAGATTATGTATTTGAAGTATTGCAAACATCAAATTTTGCCCAAGAGATACACGAGTGCTTTATCGACTTGGCTCTGGGTACTGCTGTACTTTGTGTCATGGAAGGTGATGCTGTTAATCCTATTCGTTTTCAATCTATACCTTTGCCTCATGTTGTTTTAGATACTGGACCTGATGGCATGGTAGATCATGTTTATCGTGAACGTATGATGAAGAATGAAGATATTATGATTGCATATCCTAATGCAGTTCTAAGTCCTAGTATTGCTAATAGAATACAAAATAATCCTGAAGCACAAACTAAAATATTAGAAGTATCTTGTAAGTTATACGATAAGCCTAATGAAGAAAGATATTCTTATATGGTTATTGATGTAGCTGATAAAACAATGATTATGCAAGAAACATATGAAGGTGTTGGCTCTAATCCATTTATTGCTTTTAGATGGAGTAAAGCATCAGGAGAAATTTATGGCAGAGGTCCTGCTGTAAATGCGTTAAGTGCAATCAAAACAACTAACTTAACAATAGAGTTAGTATTAGAAAATGCACAAATGGCTATATCAGGTATCTATCAAATTGATGATGATGGTGTTGTTAATGTTGATACAATAAATCTTTTGCCCGGAACTGTTATTCCTAAAGCGCCTAATAGTCAAGGACTACAACCTATTAGAGCAGCAGGTTCTTTTGATGTAGCTAATTTAGTTTTAAATGATATGAGAAATAATATCAAACGAGCATTATATAATGATATGTTAGGTGATCCAAATAAAACACCTGCCTCTGCAACAGAGGTAGCAGAAAGAATGGCTGATTTATCAAGAAAGATTGGTTCTGCTTTTGGTAGGCTACAAGCAGAAATGGTACAACCAGTTTTACAAAGAGTAGTTTATATTCTAAAGAAACAAGGTCGTATTGAAATGCCAACAGTTAATGGAAGAGAAGTAAAGATAAGAAGTGTATCTCCATTAGCACAAGCACAAAGCAATCAAGATATAGTATCTTTAAATAGATTCTTACAAACAGTTGCTAACTCTTTTGGTCCTGAGATATTGAACATACTTATCTCATCAGAAGAAACTGCACTATATCTTGCTAAAAAGTTTGGTGTTCCTGACACACTAATTCGTGATGCTGACGAAAGGCAACAGTTAGTTGAGATGGCACAACAAATGCAACAACAAGGAGGATTACCACAAAATGCAACCGAAGCACTTGGGGGTTGATGGATTCCCACGAAGCAAAGATAAAGATAAAATAATATCACAAAATGTACAATCTTTGTTTAATACACCAACTGGTATAGAAGTATTAAAATATTTAAAGTCTGTAACTATAGAAGCAGTATCAGGCAGTAATATTTCAGATGCCGAACTTAGGCACTTGGAAGGGCAACGATATCTCGTTGCTTTAATAGTTAAAAGAATCAATCATGCAATGAGGTTAAAAAATGAATGAAGAACAACAAGTAACACAAGAATCTGCTACTGAGCCTACATCAGATGTGATAAGTAATCCTCCCACAACTGAATCAGTAGCAGACCCAGTAGCTACACCTAGACCTGAAGGCTTACCTGAAAAGTTTAACTCTTGGCAAGATATGGCTAAGTCATACTCTGAGTTAGAGTCTTGGAAAGGTAAAAAGGAAGAAGATATTAAAAATGGATTGCTTCAAGAGTTAGAAACTGAAGCCTATTCTAATAGACCTGCAAGTGCAGGTGATTATCAAATACCTGAGATATTAGATGATGCAGAAGCAGCAACTAATCCCCTTTTAAAATGGTGGGCAGATTATTCTTGGAATAATGGACTATCACAAGAAGAGTTTGATGAAGGTATACAAAAATGGGCAGAACATACTCCTCAGCCCAATCTTGATGAAGTAAGAGCATCATTAGGTGACAATGCTAATGCAAGAGTAGAATCAGCACAGTTGTTTATGCAAAAGTTTTTTCCTGCTGAAATGCAAGATGCTGTTGCACAGCTTGGCACAAGTAAAGAAGGCATTATGGCTTTAGAACTTATACAAGAAAAAATGAAAGGTATTAATCCACAACAAGAAGTTACACAGCCTAGTCAACTAACACAAGGTGATCTTGAAGCAGCAATGCGTGATCCTAGATACTGGGATGCTAAGCAAAGAGATATGAATTATGTCAAAGAAGTCGAAGGTAAATTTAAGAAACTTTATGGGTGAAGGCGTTTATGATGGCTTTGCTATTGCAAAAGCTACATCTGAACACGCTAACATACTTCAACATAATTTAAGAGATAGTGATGTACGAGAATGTATAATACATGGTGCATCACCTTTTCGTGCTTTAATGGCAAGCATAAGAGAAAAAGGTGAAAACTATACTTGTATTATAGATGGTGAGCCTATCTGTATGTTTGGTGTTAACTCGATAATGGATCATATGATTGGTCGAATATGGCTTCTTGGTAGTTATGAAATAGAAAAAAGAGGTCGTAAGTTTCTTAGATGGTCACAATCTGTGGTAAATTACTATCAAAATAAATATTATCAGTTAGAAAATGTAGTCCCTGCTGACCATAAACATACTATAGATTGGTTAGAATTTTTAGGATTTCAGATACTTTCCCCATCAGTAAAAGTAAATAGTTTTAAGGTTTTTAGATTTGTTCGTTGCAAAGGTGACGAAATTTTGATAAATAAAGAAGAACAGCCTATTCAATGTTGATAGCCCTATTGGATAACTAGATGACACAAAGAGTAGATAACTGGAAATGTAAATAACTTTTAATAGGAGAGTGTAATGGCTAACACAATAGATCAAGCCTTTATTACGCAGTTCGAAACAGAAGTTCATTTAGCTTATCAGAGAATGGGCAGTAAACTTAGAAATACTGTTCGTACAGTAAGTAATGTGAATGGAAACACAGTAAGATTTCAAAAGATTGGTACTGGAACTGCAACAACAAAGTCTAGAAATGGACAAGTAACACCAATGGAATTGGCTCACACTAATGTCAATGTGACTATGCAAGACTTTTTTGCAGCAGAATTTATTGATAAATTAGATGAGTTAAAAACTAACATTGATGAAAGACAAGCAATAGCAACAAGTGCTGCTGCTGCTCTAGGTCGTAAGACTGATGAGTTGCTATATACAGCTATGGATTCAGGTGCTAACTCATCTCAAATCCATGACACTGGTTCAGCATTAGAAAAAGCTGACTTGTTATCATTGTTTGAAACTTTTGGTACTGCTAATATCCCTGAAGATGGACAGAGATATTTAGCTATGCATCCAAAAGGATATGCTGACTTATTCTTAATTAATGAGTTTGCATCATCAGACTTTGTTGGTGAGCAAAACCTACCTTTTGCAGGTGGTATGACTATGAAAGAATTTTTAGGATTCAAGATATTCTCAACTGCTGCAATCACAGCAGGTAAGAATATGGCATATCATACAACTGCTATAGGTCTTGGTATTGGTGCAGATGTAACAACAGAACTAAACTATGTCGCTGAAAAAGTATCACACTTGGCAACTTCAATGATGTCAATGGGTGCTACTGTCATTGATGACAATGGCGTATATGAAGTTCTTGATAACAATTCATAAGGAGTAGATTATGGCTTTAGATTTAAGTAACTTAACACGACTAGCAGGTGGTAGTGGTGTTAATCTATGGTACTACACCTCAAATGATGCTTTATCTGTAGTAAGAGCAGCAAACTACTTTTCTACAGCAGATGCAACTGGTGGTGAGATGAATGGGCAGTCAGCATTAGGAATGATGAAAGAAGGTGATGTCGTTCTTATATGTGATGCTAATTCAACCCATAAAACTTTATCTGCTACAGTAGTTAAATCTGTATCAGCCACAGCAATAGACTGTGGTGATGGTTCAGACTTAAGTACAGCCGATAGCGATTAAAGGGAGGGGGAGTAATCCCCCTCATCTTATATGTCTAGTACAGTAGCAAACTCAGCAATAGATATAGCATCAAGAGCATTAGTTCTTGTAGGTGCAGAGCCTATTACTTCATTTGACTCATCTAGTACAGAGGCATTAGTAGCAACAAATCTTTATGAAGATACAGTAAGAGCAACTTTATCTACAGCAAGATGGAGATTTGCTACAGAACAAGCAGTATTAAATCAATTATCAGATACACCAACTGGTCGTTTTGATATTGCACATCAATTACCAAGTAATCTATTAGTTTTACATGGTGTTACAGTAAATGATACATTAATAGAGTATACAGTTTATGGTGATAAAGTATTTAGTGATTCAACATCTTCAGATGTTTTAATAGCAGATTTTACATTTCGAGCAGATGAAATTAACTTTCCATCATATTTTTCTTTAGCATTGCAATATACATTAGCTTCTATGTTTGCAACATCTATTGCAAGAGATGATAGACTTATGCAAATGATGGAAACAAAAGCTACTATGTTAATGGCAAAAGCTAGAAACTTAGATGCACAACAACAAACAACAAGAAAGTTATCTACATCAAGATTTATTACTAATAGGAGAAGTTAGATGGCAAGAATAAGAGTGCCATTAAATAACTTTCAGTTTGGTGAAGTTAGTCCTTCTTTGACATCAAGGACAGACACAAAAGTTTATACAAATGCAGCAGAAGAAGTTAGAAACTTTTTTATTAGATCAGAAGGTGGTTTAAAAAAAAGAACTGGCACAAAACGAATACATAATTTTGACACATCACCTAGCTATACAGACATAGCAAATCTTAGACAAAGTGTAAGAATAGAACCTTTTATATTCTCAGATGATGAAAAATATATAATAGCATTTAGTAATACAAGAATAGAGATATTTCAAATAAGTCCTACTACTGGTGCTGTGTCATCTATACAATCTTTAACAAGTCAATCATGGTTAGTAAATACAACATCAGCGCCTTATCTTGAAGAAATTACTTTTGCACAGCAAGGTGATCTAATGTTTATATGTCATAATACTTTTCAAACGAGAATACTAGAAAGGACTAGCCTTACTACATTTACAATATCTACATTTAATTTTGATACATCAAGAGATGGTAATGACATATTTCAGCCATATTTTAGCTTTCAATCATTAGGCACAACAATAACTGTAAATAATACAAGTGGTAGTGGCAGAACTGCTACAACAAGTTCAGACTATTTTGTATCAGATCATGTGGGTACTGATCTTTTAATAGGAGAAACTCGTTGTCGTATTACAGGAGTAACAGATGCTACAAATGCTACTGTTACTATTAATGGCACATTAAGACAGCAACTTGAAGTTGATAGTTTAGAAGTATTTGAGGGTAGTGGTACAGTTAAAGTAACAAAAGCATTACATGGATTGGCAACTGGTGCTTCGATTACTATAGAAAGAGCAGGTGCAGTTGGAGGTATAGCTAATAGTAATATAAATGGTTCTAGAACTATTACTGCTGTGCCTGATGAAAATACATTTGAGTTTACAGCAGGTAGTAGTGCAACTGCTACATCTAGTGCTGTGGGTGGTGGTAGTCCTCGTATTGTTACTGGTGCAGCTACTACTGAGTTTAGTGAGCAAAGTTATTCTGCTCTTCGTGGCTATCCTGCTGCTGTCACATTTCATCAAAATAGACTTTGGTTTGGTGGCACACTAGCACAACCTGATGGTATTTGGGGAAGTAAGTCAGGGCAGTTTTTTAATTTTGATATTGGTGATGCAGAAGATAATGATGCTCTTGATCTTACTGCAAATGTAGGTGAGATATTTTCTATAAGACATTTAGTATCAAATAGAGATTTACAAGTATTTACAACTGGCGCTGAGTTATTTGTACAAGCACCTACAGATAAACCAGTAACTCCTGCTAATGCACAAATTAGAAGACAAACTCCATATGGTAGTAGTTTTGTAAGACCTATAGTATTTGATGGTGGAACTTTGTTTATACAAAAAACTGGTAGTGCATTAAGAGAGTTTTTATTTACAGATGCAGAAGCAGCATATACATCTGTAGCTGTATCAGGTCTTGCACCTCATTTAATATTAGACCCAGTACAACAAACATCTATTAAAGGTGCTTTAAATAGAAGTGAATCTTATGCTTTTTTAATTAATAATGATGGAACTATAGCTGTATTTTATTCTGTACGAGGAGATCAAAAAGCAGGTTGGAGTTTATGGAATACTCAAGGATTATGGCATAGTATATGTGCAGTACATGAAAGATTATTTGTTGTGTGTGCAAGAGATGATGGGTCAGGCACAACTAAATTATTTCTTGAGGAGTTTCAAGATGATATGCCAATGGATTTTTGTGATACCTTTAGTGGTAGTGCTAGTGTTTTTGGTAGTTTAGGTTCACACTTTGCAAATAATGCTGTTGTAAAAGCAACAAATGGTAATGATTTTTTAGGAGAGTTTACTGTAGCAAGTGCAGAAATAGATGCAAGTTCTGTGAAAACTGGATTAACTCAAGCATTTATAGGTTATGCTTTTACACCTACATTAAAAACATTACCTATAGATGCAACTATACAAGGAGGACCTCTAACTGGTGAACCTAGACAAATACCTAAAGTTATATTAGATTTAAACTCAACATTAGCTGTTAGTGTACAAGGACCAAGCACAACATCAACAGCGAGGGATTTAGTGATTAGAAATACAACTGATACAGTAACTGGTGGTTTTATGGAAAGAACTGCTGTTACTGGTAAAGAAGAATTTAGATTATTAGGATATAGTCGTGATCCTAGAGTTATAATATCACAGTCTTTTCCTTTGGATTTACAGATTAACGGAATGATAGTAGAGGTAGCATTTTAATATGGGATTACCATTAGCATTAGCAATAGCATCAACTGGTTTGCAAGTATTTGCAGCAGATTCAGCTTCAAGGGCAGCAAAAGCACAAGGCAGATTACAAGCTAGACAGTTTGCAAATCAACAAAAAGATATTTCTTTTACTGCTTTGCAAGAACATAATAAACGTTTAGCAAATTTAAAAACATTCATAAATACTAATGAAGCAATATTAGGCACATCAGGTCGAGCAATGGATAGATCATATGATGCTATTATTAAAAAAGCAAAACAAGATGCAAGAACAGACGTGACTCGATTAAGAATAGATGCAGCTATGAAAACTGGTCAGGCTTCATTACAAGGATCAATGGCAATGTTACAAGCACAAAATAGAGCAAATGCTTATAGATTCCAAGCATTAGGATCACTAATGTCAGGTGCAGCAAAAGCATATCCACTTATGCCAAATAGTCCCACTACACCTGATTATAGATTTGTAGGTATGGATTAATGAGTTTTGTAAAATCAAAAGGTACATCATTTATAAATAGACCAGTAGGAGTTGTATCAACAAGAACTGGTGCTGAAGAACTGTATCAAACTATAACAAGAACTGCGAATGCAGTATCAAATGATTTGTTTGCCTTAGCTAAACAAGAAGAAATAAAAAAAGGTAAAGACTTTGGAATGTCTGTACAAACAAGAGATTCTAATGGTGCATTAAGAATAGAAAAAGCACCTGATACTTTTAGTGATATAGCAAAACAAACTGCTCAAGGTGAATTAAATAGAATCTATGCAAATGAATTAGCTAATGATATTAATATACAACTTACTAAAGCAAGAGCAGATTCAAATGGAGATGTAGAGACATTTCAAAAACTAGCTTCTACTTATTTAGGTGAAACAGAAAAAGTTATTAGCAGTCAAGGTGGCAGTCAATATGTGCCAATGCTTCGTAGGGCAGGTTCAAGATATATGGCTCAACATCAAAATGCTTTAGTTTTACAAGCAGCAAAAGATGCAGAAAGAAAAGCTACTAATTTAGAATTAAATGATATCGGTGCTAAATTAATAGAATTAGATGCTCTTATATCAGATGGTGTAGAATTTTTTGATGATGAACTTACTGGAGAAGATTTATCTGTAGATTCTTGGAGAGAATCTTTAGTACAAAGAGCCAATGTATTATTAAATAATGGCAAGATATCAAACCCTAAACATAAAGAAATAGTTGGCGAAATACAAAAAACATTTTTAACTGCAAGAACAAGATATAAACTAAATCCAATGGGTAACTCCTTAGATATTAATGCAATAAATATATTAAAAAACTTTGCTTTAGATGGAAGTTTAACAGATACAGAAAAAGAAACTTTAGCAAAATATGATGTTGATGATGCTTGGTTAGAAGACTTTGATAAAATATCAAGAACAAATAGAGATTATATTGTGCAAAGAATAAATCAGTTTGGTACAGCAGTTAATGGAAGATTAACATTAATAGGAAAAAAGAATAAAGATATTGAGTTTACTAGAAAGTTTGAAGGTAATGATATAATAAAATTTAGTGGTGATGATGAAAAGAAAATGGATTCTTACCTTTCAAAAAAATATAATAATAGTCAGCCATTAACTAATAATGATATTTATAGAATATCATCTACACAACAAGGTTTATCTGATTTATTAAAACACAATGGTCTATCAAGAAAAGTAAAAGATTTATTTCAAAATTTACCACAGTTTTTGACTAAGGTTCAAAAAGAAGGTGATAAAGCATTACCTGAATTAATTAAACAAGTTGATTTATTTAAAAATTTTTACACATCTTTTGGTATAGGTGGCAACATAAGTAATCAATCATTTAGAGATGCTATTGGTAATGGAACATTTGAACAATGGTTATCATTAACAACAAGGATAGGTTTGTATGGTGAAGAAAATGTTGCAGGTATTTTAAAAGATATACAATCAACAGATATAGATGCAGCAAGTCGAGAAGTTATGCAAAAGAAAAACTTATCAATCATTGATTCTGATTTTACAAAGTTTGGAGTAGAAGCAAGTATTAACTCATTAATGAGAAAATATATTGATGAAGGATTGTTTGGTAGTGGTGCAGATTTTAATCCTGAATCTATTTTATATATGAAAATGGTAGCTAAAAAAGAATTAGCTATTGATAACACAGATGAATCAACACTAAAAGAAATATTAAAAAATACTTATAATGCTTTATATGTAGAGTCATCAGTAATATTTAGTGAGTCACAACAAACTGGTGAATCAGCTTTTTATACTTTTGGCATGGGTACAAAATATTTAAGAAGTAGATTTGCACCTGAACGATTTTTTGGTACTGGCGAAGTATTTGATGGATTTAAATTATATGTAAATAAGCATGTTAAAAGAATTATGGGTGATGGTAAAGATTATAAGTTAGGTGAAAATATATTTTTATTTCCAACTAAAAGATCAGGTACATTAAGCACAGCAGAATATATGGTAGTATCAAGTGATGGACAATCGCAGTTACTAAAACAAGATGGTGATATTATTGCTATTACTACAAATGGTTATATGAAAAAACTTAATGATGAAAATAGAGTTAAATATCTTGCTAGAATAGAAGAATTAAGGAAACAAAGAATTGCTAGAATCAAAGGTACAAAACAATTAACTAAAAAATTAAATGAAGATCAAAGTGTTTTTCAACAAATTTTAAAAAGTTTTACAGCAACTCAAGATATAACAGGACAGTTATTAAAGTAAATGCCACAACCAATACCATATTATAGTAGAAATCAGGGCATATCTACTGCACCTGATTTAGGATTTTGGGAAGATGTAGGTAATAATTATGCTAGACAATATAAAGGTATATTAAGAAGTTTTAACGCTACATTATTTGAAGATTTTGCAACAGAAGAATCTGAAGAAGATTTTGCTTGGTATAATGATATTGAAGGATATGAAGAAGAAGCTGAGTATTTAAGTCAGGCAAAAAACAAAAAACATTTAGATTACTTAAAAGAAAATTTAGAAATACAAAGAGAGATAAGACGGAAGGCTGAAAGAGGTGGCATTTTACCTGCTATTGTTGCAGGTATTGCAGACCCATTAAATGTAGGTTTTATGTTGCCTATATTTAATACTGGGATTAGAGCAGCATGGCAGGCAAAAAATGCTTTTGGTGTTGGTTATGAAACTGCAAAGATTGCTGTTCCTTTTGCTGTAACACGAGAAGCAATTAGAGCACCCTTTGATCCTTACACTACTGCTGCTGAGATTGGCACAAATATTAGTGCCGAAGTTTTATTATCTGGTTTATTTGGTTTTGCTGCTAGAGGTGCTGCAAATAAAATCATGCAACCAAAAATACAAGAACAGATAAGAAAATATACAGATTATATATTTGATAGAGATACTATTCCAAAAGATATTAATGGTGTTAAAGTAAATCAAAAGCCAACTGGCAAGACTCGACCTGATGGTTCTAAAGTAAATGCTTATTATAGTCCAACAAAAAAAGAAATCTTTTGGGATAAAAAATCTTTGATAGATGAATATCCTTTAAAACCTTGGCTATCACCAAAAGTAAAAGGTGTACAACCTTTACCTGATTATTTATTTCAAAAGCCAGAAGATTGGGCAAGGTTTGTTTTACATCACGAAAAAGCTCATGCAGAAAATCCATTTGAAACATTACGAGTTCGTTATGAAGCACAGAATCCAAACTTTAAATATTCAAGAGCAGATTATGAAAATGAAATAAATAATATTGCTATTGAAGATTTTTCAAAAGGTTTTGGTTTAAAACAAACTGTAGGAACTAAAAGTGCTTTTTACAAAATGATAACCACCCCCGGCAAAAGAATATTAAATGATACAAAACTGCCTAATGAAATTAAAAAATCTTATGCAGATTTATTTTATAATGCTTCTATAAGTTTAGAAGGTAATTTAAGTGGAGCAGGCACTCATGGAGGTAGTGCTGCTGCTCGAACAATACCTTATAGAGCAACTGCAAAAAGAACTAATGATGCGATAAAGGCTGCTTACTTACAAGAGTTAAAAGGTAATCCATTATCATCACAAATTCTTGGTTTAGATATAGATGCTTTAAGTGTAAGGATAGGCAACTATGGCGAAAAAGCAAAGACTTATCAGGATTTCTATACAAATTTAGTATCTTTTAGAATTGATATGGTAACTGATCCTGCATTTGATATGAACTTATATCATGCTTTACCTGATAAACATAAAGAAGCATTAGATGCTTTAGAAACATTTTTTACAGACTTTGAAAAAGGATTAAGAGATGTAGGTAAATTAGGTGATGATACTGGAGTAAGAAGAAAAGTAGCTGATTTAAAAAAAGCTAAAGAATATCACGAATCACAAATAGAAGCACTTAATAAAAATGTTGTTAAAGGTGAAACAAGAAATAAATACATTAATAAACTTAAAATAGATTTAATTGCTACCCAAAAAAAGATAGACGAATTAATAGATTTTAAAGATAAAAATATGGGTAAGCCAGTTACTCGTGAGTTTTTTAATAAAAAAACTGGCAGAAGAGATTTTGGTAAATTTAAATATACATTGAAAATGTTTAATGAAGATGCTGCTGAATTTAATCGTAGAAGAATAAGATTAAAAGGTGAGATCAAAGCAGCAGAAGCAAATCCAAATTATCTTGGTTCTGAAGAATTTAATATTAAAGTTATACCTCATCAGCAATATATAAATAAAATTGATACTGAAATAGAATTTTTAAATGGAGTATTGGAAACACCAATTAGAAAGTATGCTTATCCACATTATTTTAATAAAAGACTTTTATTAGAAGATGAAAATGCAAGAGCAAGATTTAAACAAAAACTTACAGATTTATTTTTTAAAGAAGGTGGCAAAAAAACTTGGGATGAAGATTCAGGCACTTATTTATTAGAAGATGCAAGTGATGTTGGGAAAGCAGCAGAGTTAGCAGAAAGAACAATACTACATATATTAGAAGACCCTGATATTATTAATCTTTTACCTAGAAGCGGCAAAAGAAAACATTTAATGCAAAGAGTTTTAAATTTTCCAACACATGAACTAAAAGAGTTTCTTATTCTTGATGAAAGAGTAATTGAAAAGTATGCAAATCAAATGGGATTTCATATAGAGTTTGGTCGTAAGATGGGCACTATGGATATTGATGATGTGCTAGATAGACATGAATTTGTTATGAGAGAAAAAGGTATACCTGAAAAAAGAATAGCTGAAGTTCGTAGTGATTTTTTAGGTGATTATGAAAGAGAAGCAGGTATACATATTCGTGATCCTGAAGCTAGAAGTCAAAGATATGTCAGAAACTTACAAGCTGTATCAGGTATGACTTATCTAGGTGGTGCAGGTCTAACTTCTCTTATAGATGCAATAGGTATGCCTATATTTAGGTTTGGTCCAACTAAAGTTTTTAAAACTGGTATGGATGCAATTAATGGTGATTTCCCTGAAATGTTAAAAATGGGAAAACAACTTAGAGAATTAGCAGGTGAAGCTATTGAAATGGATGTTCCTATTGTTCAACAAAGATATTTAGGCGATAGTGTAAGAGATATACAGCCTCGTCTTACTGAAAGAGTTATACAAGGTGCAGAAAAAATATTTTACAGAGCCAATCTATTATCACAAGTAACAGTTGCAGGTAAATACTTAGATAATAATATTTTAATACCTACTTTTTATCAAAGAGCATTAGCAATAAAAAATAAAGAATCTATAATTGAAGGTGGCAAAGATGTTACTGATAGTGTTATCGAAGAATTAGCAAGATATGGCATTAGTCCACAAACAGCTATAGATATGATAGATTCAGCAGGTTGGTACTTATCTCCAAAAGGTCATGCAAAAGTTGATATAAGTCAGTGGGCAGATAAAACTGTTGCTCAAAGAGAACTAAAACAAAGTTTTCTTACATACATGGGAACTCATGCTCGTAATACTATTATGAACGCTACTGCTTTTGATAAACCTATGATTATGGATGGGTTTATGTATGTAAGAATGAATCCAATATTAAAGATGATGGGGTATACTGCTGATAAAAGAGCTTCTACAGCTAATATAGATATGGTTCGTTTAGAATCTGCTGTATTTGCTTTACCTTTTAAGTTTTTAAATTTTGTATTTGCAGCTACTAATCGTATCACAATGAATATGTTTGATGCTAATGTACAACATAGATTGACTGGTATGATGGGATTAATGGCTATGAGTTATTTAGTTTTAAAATTAAAAAAACCTGATTATTGGTTTGAAAATAGAAGCACACCTGATTTAGTTGCAAGAGTTTTTGATCAAAGTGGTATTGGTGGTATTTATACAGATTTAGCTTATCATGCTATACATAGTGCTATTGCACAAGGACATTATAATAATAATACTGCTTGGATTAAAGGTAAGTTTAAGCCAACACCAATGGATGATTTATTTGACAAACTAGGTGCAACACCTAGCATGATTAGAGAATGGACTCTTGGTGCATATGAATTAACAGCAGGTAGCACAGATGAAGGTATTAAAAGACTAATGAGAAATGTACCTATATTAGGATTATTTGGCATGAATAGAGATTTAGAGTATATGTTTAGAACAAGATATTAATAGACATTTATGTAAAAAAAATGTAAAGGTTAATTATGACAATAGCTTTAAGTGCAAATACACCAAGAGTTAGTTACACAGTAAGTCAAGGTGTGACACAAACATCTTTTGCTGTGCCTTTTGTATTTTTTACTGATTCAACCGATTTAAATGTATTTGTGGATAACACAGCTAGGACTTTTGATGCTTCAACTGCTAATACATCTTTGTTTACTGTGTCTGGTGGTGATGGTTCTACTGGGACAGTTACAACAACTGTAACTGGTGCAACTGGTGGTAGCACAGTTGTTATTACTAGAGCAGTGCCATTATCTCGTACTACAGATTTTCCTAGTTCAGGTGCTTTTGAAGTATCTAAACTTAATACAGAATTAGATACTATAACTGCTATTCAATCTGATTTTAATGATTCGGCATCAAGAGCAGTAAGATTAAAAGATTCTGATAGCGCTGTATCAATGGAATTACCTTTACTTGATGCAAGAAAAGGAACTGTTCTTGGATTTAATGCTACTACTGGTGCTGTCGAAGCAGGACCAACAATAGCTAATGTAAATAGTTTGTCTGCTATAACTGCTAATATAAATACAGTTGCAGGAATAAGTGCAAATGTAACTACTGTAGCAGGAATAAGTAGTAACGTAACTACTGTAGCAGGTATAGCAAGTAATGTAACAACAGTTGCAGGTGTTTCATCTCAAGTAACTGCATTAGGTGCATCAGATGTTATAGCTGATATGGCTTTATTAGCTAATTCAGATGTTATAGCTGATATGGCTTTGCTTGCTGATAGTGATGTAATTGCAGATATGAATACACTTGCTACAAGTGATATTGTTTCAGACTTAAACACTTTAGCAACAAGTGATATTGTAACTGATTTAAATATATTAGCTACTTCAGATAATGTTACAAATATGGCAACATTAGGTGCTAGTGGAGTTGTAGCAAATATAGCTACAGTTGCAGGGATAGCAAGTAATGTTACTACTGTTGCAGGTGTTGCAAGTAATGTAACAACAGTTGCAGGCATAGCAAGTAATGTAACAAGTGTAGCAGGTATAGCAAGTAATGTGACTACTGTTGCAAGTAATATATCAGACGTAAATACTGTTGCTTCAAATATATCTACAATAAATCAAAAAGCATCACTAGATGATGCAACAGCTTTAGCAATAGCTTTAGGATAAGGAGTGAAAAATGGCTAATACATTTAAGTTAAAAACAAATGCAGCCATGCCATCAAGTGCAGGTTCACCTCTAACTCTTTATACAGTTCCAAGTAGTACAACTTCAGTTATTCTTGGATTGGTGTTATGTAATGTACACACAAGTCAAGTTACTGTAGATGTTCAGTTAGTATCAGATACAAATGATACAGAAACAAATGAAACTGTTAAATTGTTAGATAATGCACCAATTCCTGCAGGATCAAGTTTAGAGATTCTATCAGGTAATAAAGTGGTTATGCAAACAACAGATGTATTAAAAATAGATTGTAGTGTGTCAGCTAAAATTGATGCAACATTATCTATTATGGAGATTACATAATGGCATATATTGGCAATCAGATAACAACAGTATTTCCAAGTTCTATAAGTGTTGATGATGCTACTATAAGTGGCAATACAACTATTGGTGGCACATTAGGGGTTACTGGTGCTTCAACATTATCAAGTACATTAGCTGTTACTGGTGTATCTACTTTGTCAGATAACATTGTTTTTGATGCTTCATCTAAAGGAGTGCATCTTGGAGTAACTTCAGCAACGTCTACTAATTTACTTGATGATTATGAAGAAGGAACATGGACTCCTGCGTTTACTTCAACTGGTGCATCTTTTAGTTATGGAACACAATCTGGAGAATATATTAAAGTTGGTCGTATAGTTTTTGTTAGCTTTAGGATACAATTAAGTGGTTCTCCAACTGGCACAACATCAAATACAACATTTCTTACTGGATTACCAATAGCAATAGATTCTACAGCACATTTTGGTGGTACTCATGCAGGGCATTATTTTCAAATTAATAAAACTAGCACAGATGAAGAACCAGTATATCAAGCACAACCTGGAGACACTAAATTTGAAATAAAAATGGTTGGAGATAATCAAGGTGAATCTAATTTAACACCTGCACAAATGAACAGTACTGCACAAATTAGAAGTTCAGTAACATACCTAGCAGGATCATAAGGAGATAAATGTGTCTTTAACGAAAGAAACAGAAATATCTAAAATTGAAGTTGTCAATCAATGGATAATACAAGTAAGAACAGATACTGTTGTTAGAGAAAATAATATAGAAATATCAAGAACTATTCACCGACATACTTTGTTGCCTTTTATATCTAATTATGAAGTTAAAACAGAAGATAATAAATGTGTTCCAAATTTAGATTCAAATGGTAAAAAACAATGGACACATATAGCGACAGATATTAGCAATGAAGATTCAAGTGTTCAAGCTATAGCTAATACAGCATGGACAACAAAGGTCAAAAATGCTTATAAAAAATTTATTGAAAGCCGTGAGGAATAAATGCCATATATAGGAACATCACCAAGTAACGGAGTCAGAAGAGTTTACACCTACACAGCTACTGCAAGTCAAACAACTTTTAGTGGTGCAAGTAACGAAGGCTCTACACTAGCTTATGTTGATAACAACTATTTAGATGTGTATCAGAATGGCATATTGCTTGGTTCTGCTGATTATACTTCTACTAATGGAACTTCTGTTGTACTTGCACAAGCAGCTTCTTTAAATGATATTATTGTTATTGTAGCTTATGATGTGTTTTCTGTAGCAGACACAGTAAGTAAGACAGATGGTGGTACATTTGATACTGATGTTGCTTTTACTACAGCTATAAAAACACCAACCATTAAAGCAGCCAATGGTGAAACTGGTATTACTATAGCTGATAATGGTAGTGTTGAAGCATATCACGACAATTCTGCAAAACTTGCTACAAATAGTTTTGGAGCAACTGTAACTGGTTATTTACATCAAACTGCACCAGTCGTTTCAATAATGTCACATACAAGCCAGATATCTATACCAGATAATTCTTCAACTGTTATACCTTTTCAAACAAGTGACGTTGATACACATGGTCTTTATGATGCAACCAATGACAGATTACTCATTACATCAGCATTTAATGGTCATTATTTTCAGATTACTTGGGCAGTAGCTGTAACTGGTGGAACAAATGGTGATAATATGTTTGGTTCTTTAAGAAAAAATGGTGGAGTAATACAAAACGATAATATCTTTTTAACTGGAGATGAAGGTGAACAGATCACATTTCAAGGAACTTGGATTGGAACTGTAGCAACTAATGACTACTTTGATTGCATTGCATTTTCAGATCAATCAAGTGGCACTAAAAATAGTTTAACTGGTTTAGTCAATAGTTTTTTAACAGCAATAAAAATATTTTAGGAAATAGGATATGACAAAAGCAGCAGAATTAGCAAAGATGGGTGAAGTCCTAACCAATAGTCAGATTGGTGGGCGAAGGAATATTATAATTAACGGTGCAATGCAAGTTGCACAAAGAGGTACAAGTTCTACTGGATTAGGTGCAAGTTCAACTTATCCTACTGTAGACAGATTTAATCATGCTTTTGATGCAACAGCAGGAAGATTAACTTCTTCTCAAGTAGCTAGTGGATTGAATGGTTTTGGTAATGCTTTAAAATTAGATTGCACAACTGCTGATACATCTGTTGCAGCAGGAGAACTTTTTATCATACAACAAAGAATAGAAGGACAAGATTTACAACAGTTAAAAAAAGGTACATCAGATGCCGAACAAGTCACTTTATCTTTTTATGCAAAAGTTGTTGGTAGTTCTACAGATATAGTTGTTGAATTAGAAGATGCAGATAATTCAAGGCACGTTGCAAAGTTATTTACATTAACTACAAGTTGGGCAAGATACACATATACTTTTCCTGCTGATACAACTGGTACTTTAGATGATGATAATGCTAATTCTTTTCTTGTAAACTTTTGGCTTCATGCAGGTTCTACATACAATAGTGGAACTTTAGCTACATCTTGGGCAAGTAAAACAGAAGCAAACAGAGCAGTTGGTGCTGACTCATTTTTTTCAAGCACAGACAATGAATTATTTTTGACTGGAGTCCAACTAGAAGTAGGCTCACAAGCTACACCATTTGAGCATAGGTCATTTGGGGAAGAGAGACAACTTTGCTATCGCTATTATTATCAAATGAAAGCCGCAACAAATTTTATGAAAATTGGACATGGCAGAGCATACAACACCTCTAATTCTACTGCTACATATCCAGTACCAGTTCCTATGAGAGCAAATCCTACTGGCTCTGTATCAGCAGCTTCTCATGTTGGAGTTGCAGGGTTGTCAGCAGGAGGAACTACATCAACAAATGCAGCATCAGAAACTTTTAACGATTTTAGTAGATTTGCAATAAATGTTACAAGAAGTGGTGCTGATTTTACTACTGGAAATATATTTCAAGTGGAAGCAGATAACACTACAGATATGACTATAAAATTA
>Ga0209645_1000485_pt1 | contig 20349 bp, 11 predicted proteins | sample ETNvirenome_6_30_FD_184070 | JGI IMG/M metagenome (GOLD analysis project Ga0209645, IMG submission 184070) | Marine viral communities from the Pacific Ocean - ETNP_6_30 (SPAdes) (version 2) | ecosystem: Environmental > Aquatic > Marine > Oceanic | place: Pacific Ocean | collected 2013-06-19
TCACATTCATACTCGTTAAGGTATATAACGTTTCCTGCGTCTTTCAATACCCATTGGGGTATTTCTGTAAAACAATTCATACAGTCTAATTGACTGTTTCCGCCTAATTCTAAGTCTTCATCCGATAACCCTGTTATCGCTTTGTAAAACTCTGCGTCATTTAATAGCATTATTTTTCCTTCCATGTGTGTATGATTTCTTTGAAATCGTAGTAGATTTCTTCACACGCTACTTTAAATACTTGCCATGCAAGTACCGTAAAAACTACGGATAAGGTAACCAATATAATTGGTTGTAACCAACTAAACATTGACTACCTCGCTTTCGATGATATCATCATCTATTTGCATGAGGTCTATGTAATACCAACGTGGTTCAGTTCTATTCTTACCGAATAGCATGTCTAGTTCGGCATCAATAGACTGTTCGATGAAACTATCAGTTTCAAAGTCCATGAAACGTTCCCACATAGGAGCTACACTTGTTGACTGTAAGTCAATTTCGGCAAAGATATCTTGGCCGTATTCGACATAGTCGTTATATAGTTCGTTGTATTCATCAGTGAATACCATGTTATTGATTATCATATCCGTCCTTTCCGACAGTAATTTGTATATAAAATACTTTCACTACGTTTCAAGTATTTTTATACAGCACAGCAGTTATCAGCACCATCTAATGCTTTATGAATAAAGCCATTAGGGCATTGAGTTGCCTCTACTTTATCTTTGGCTTTAAAAAGCCAAAACGGTGTATTTTCCTCCTGCACTTGTAGGCGATGTTCCATATCAGCAATGATATGGCCATTATCATCTCGCCATTTGCTTGGTTCAGGTATCGCTCTGCGATACTTACGACCACGTGCAAAAGCTACTTTACAAGCTACACAAGTAGCTTGATTACCTCTTGCTTGAAATGAGGTCTCACAAAACTTACAGTTTTTATACATTGATTTCCTTTCTGTGAACATCGTCAAATTCACACAGGAACAAGTCGTGTGCCATTTGCAGACGTATTGGTTGTTGTAGATAACCACAATCACACAGTGATTGAGGTGTTGCCATTTTGTAGTAGTTGCTTAGTTCACTAGACATAGTGAACCTCACATACATGGCCAAGAACACCGTCAACGACGGTAAGATACTTGACTGGCTCTTGTAGCAAAGCTACATCGCAAGTTAAACAGAACATTCATTCCACCTTTCTTTAATAAAATACTTTCACTTACGTTCAAGTATTTTTTAAAGGTCTTCCCATTACACGCATCATCATCTGTACGTACGACAGTTTGTATCGAAGTAAAACTATATGTTTTATTCCTAGACAAAGGAAGACAAACCTTAACAATACGTGGTATTGTTCAATCAAAACATACCATATCTAGTACCACTACATGTTGTACCACAACATATAGTATGTCGTCAGAAGTAGAGAAACGTTGCATTAGCAACGAACCGTCAGACAGAACCTTTGACCCACGTATGTCAACCAAAGGTTGTCATGTGTATATACGTACCCTGTAATTTATTTATTGGTAAACGTGCAATAAAAGTAGAAAAACCCTTTTATCTATTGAACGTAAAACGATTTGGGCAGTAACGGACATATACGGTAGTGCGTAAAAAAATTTAAAATTTAATGTTACAAAATGCCTTGGGTAGTCAGTTTGAGGTAATCCCTTTCACTTTCTTTTAAAAAGTCGCTGACCTTTCTGCCGTCCGATAGCTCTTACCTGTACAAGATTTATCCATTAAACTTGTTTGTTGGTACTATTTATACCATAATTAAAAACATAACACAAGTTAGTAAGGATTATGGCTAAAAACGTTCGATGTGGCAAAGTAGGTTGTCAAAAGAAATTACCACAAGGTAGAAGAAAATACTGTTCAGATAATTGCCAGGCAGCACAGTATATGCGTAATAGACGTAGGGGCAAAGAAGAAGTAAAACCTATTAATGCAGAACGTGATACTGCAGCATCTGCACGTCGTGGTCCTCTATATGAAGCATTTAAGAAATCAGAATTAGCAGACCAGGTAGCAGAAGGTAATATAGACCAAAAGGATGCAGCAGAACTACTAGGCACAACCAGTGCTTCTATCTCTCGTTTACTAGCAGCATACAAAGAAGACCAATATACAGAGGGCTTACAAGAAGATTGGTCAGTATCTGATGAGGCCTTAGATAATACAAAAAATTTTTCGACGTTCAGAGATATGTATTTTAGAACAGAGACTGGTGAGAAGTACGAGACAGCAGACTTTCATGTAAATTGGATAAACAACATTGTTGACGCTATAGAACATGGTAAGGAACTTGTAATCTTGTCGCCACCACGTCATGGTAAGACAGAACTGTTAGTACATTTTGCTGTGTGGCAGATAATACGTAATCCGAACATTCGTATCATGTGGGTAGGTGGTAACGAAGACATAGCTAAGAACGCAGTATCAGCCGTGCTAGACCACTTAGACAGCAATGTAACATTAATAGAAGACTTTTGTGGTCCTGGTGCAGGATTTAAACCTGACACACGTAGTGGTAAGAACTGGTCACAAAATCAATTTACTGTTGCTACTAGAACTGTTACTGGTATTAAGTCGCCAACTATGGTTGCCGTAGGTAAAGGTGGCAAGATACTATCTCGTGACTGTGACTTAATTATTGCAGACGACATTGAAGACCACAGTACAACAATACAACCTAGTAACAGAGAGCATACTAGAAGTTGGTGGACTACTACCCTATCGTCACGTAAAGAGGAACATACAGCTATTGTTGTAATTGGTTCAAGACAGCATCCTGACGACTTATATCATCACTTGTTAGGCAACGACCAATACGAAAACATTGTAGAGACAGCACACGATTTAGAATGCACTGAAGCAGAAGAAGATATAGAACTACACGATGATTGTATGTTATGGGGAAGTAAACGTACGTACAAATGGTTGAAGTCACGTATGGCTGCAGCAGAGACAACAGGTGGCCGTAACGTGTTTGACATGGTTTATCTTAATCAAGCATACAGTGTGGGTATGACAATATTTAATTTAGAAGATGTAGAGAATTGTTACAGGTCTAACTTAACTATTGGTCACATACCACATCAAAATTTACATTTAGTAGCAGGCCTTGACCCTGCATCTAGTGGACATCAAGCTGCATTTCTATGGGGTTATGACATTATTAAAAAAGAATATTACATGATTGACAATGACAATAGAAAAGGTGGTGGAACTAAAGCAGCATTTGAAGTTATAAAAGATTGGTACGAAAAATATAGAGTACGTGAATGGGTTATAGAGGAAAATGGTTTTCAGACTGCAATTCGACAAGATGAAAAGATAAAGCGACTTGCACTAGAGTGTGGTATTGTATTAACAGGAACAAAGACTGGATTAAATAAACATGACCCTATGTTCGGAGTTGGTGCAATGAGTGAATTGTTCGAAGAGGGCCGTGTACATTTACCAGTTGGCGATGGTATAAGTAGAGATAAAACAGGTGCTTATAAATCACAGTTAGTTTATTTTGATGGCAAACCACAGAATAGAAGAACAAAGCACAAGACTGACTTAGTTATGGCATCGTGGTTTCCTATGAAAGTTTTTAGAAGAATGACTAAAGAAAGGTCAGCAATGATAGGGTTAGATTATGAACCTAGTTTCGCAGACTGGGACATAAATGATTGGAACGAAGCACCATGGCAATAATGAAAAAAAGCGTTGCAACAATTATAGATAATGTAAATGCTTTAATGGATAGTAATGACGAACAGTTAGCTATGCGTTATAGAATACGTTCTATTATGGATGGTGGCCAAGCAGGTATGCGTGCATTACTAGGCACAAACATAGATAATATAGATATAGATACAATGCCTGCACCTAACTTATTAATATCAGGTTTAGACAGACTAGCACAAAAAATATCAGGTATTCCTGACATAAGAGTAGATAGAGTAAATGACAAAGACAGTGAACGTGCTAGAAAACGTGCAGAAAAAATAGAACGCATTGTTGCATCTTACGATGAAAAACAAAAACTAAAAAACCAATTAGGCCAAGTATCAAGATGGTTACCTGGTTATGGTTATTGCTCATGGGTTATAAAAACAACTAAAGATGTTGATGGCAATTTTTTCCCATACGCAGAACTTCGTGACCCATACAATACATATCCTGGTCACTTAGGTGCTGACCAACAACCTGACGAAATAGCTTATGTAAGAAGAATACCTCTTTATAAACTTATACAGATTTATCCTGAACATGCACGTTCGTTAAAAAATAATCCTAAAAAGGAAAGAGACAGTGGTCCTGCAAGTGAAGGATTTTACAATGCTAATGTAAATAATTCACAAGAAGAATGGGAAAACGATAGTGGTAAAGGCATTATTGTTGTTGAGTATTATGACGACAGTGGTATGTATGTTGTAGTACCACACAAAAGATTGTTATTAGATTTTGTAGAAAATCCATTAAAGAGTGGTCCACAGTTTGTATTTGTAAAAAGATTTTCATTTAACGAACTTAAAGGTCAGTATGACCATGTGTTAGGCCTTATGTCACAAATGGCCAAAATAAATATTTTATCTACTATTGCAATGGAAGACGCTGTATTTACAGAGACAAATATATCAGGTGAATTAGAAAGTGGTCAGTATCGTAAAGGCCGACATGCTATTAACTATTTAGCACCAGGCACACAAGTAAGTAAACCTGTAAACAATTTACCGTATCAATTATTTAATCAAGTAGATAGATTAGAAAGACAGTTGCGATTAGTTGCAGGTTATCCTGTTACTGATGATGCCCAATCCCCTAACAGTTTTGTTACTGGTAGAGGCCTTGATGAGCTTAATGCATCAATGTCTTTAATGATAGGGGAGTACCGTAACATACTACAAGATGGTTTACAGTCCTTAGATGCTAAAAGATTAGAGATGGACGAACGTTTGTTCGATAAATCTAAAACATTAGTTGGTTACAGAAAAGGTTCTGCATTTGCAGAAAGTTATAAACCTTCAGTAGATATTGCTAGAAACTACAGAACACGAAGAGTGTACGGAGTTATGGCAGGATTTGATGAACCACAAAAAATTGTTACAGGTCTGCAGTTGTTACAAGCAAACATTATAGATAAAGAAACTTTACAAGATAATATGGACGGTTTAGATAACATACCAGTTATTAACGAACGCATTAGAAAACAAAAAGCAGAAGATTTATTATTTGAAACATTATTAGCAAGAGCTAATCAAGGTGATGCACAAGCAACTATGGCTGTAGTAGAAATATACAAATCACCTGATGACATGCAGACAATATTAAATAAATTTTTTACACCTGAAGAACCACAGATATCTCCTGAAGAAATGGCAATGATGGGACAACAACAAATGCCTGATTTAGGTCAAGGTGGTTTAGCAGCATTAGCACTAGGACAAGGTGCATAATGGAATTTAATGATGAGTTTTTGGAAATAATAACTAATTCTTTAAATGGAGTTGGTGGATTTAATAATAATGAATTTGCACAAACACCATACCAAATGTGGCAAGTAATAATACCTATGCCAGGCATGATGATGTTAATTGATAGAGATATACTAAAACAATATTTGTTAGAAGAAGGTGATGAGTATGGCGAAGAAACGTTCTAGGCGAGGTGGAGATAGACAACCTGCTAAACCTGCTGCAACAAGTGGTCCAGGTGCATTATCAGCAAGAACTGATGGTGGTGCAGGAAGTAGCACACAACCTATAAGAAGAATACCTGGTGTTGATTACGGCGAAGGTAAGCAGTTAGTAGAACAACAACAAGCAGCACCATTAGCTGCAGCACCTACTACTCCTTCACAACAAGTTGCTACACCACAACCTGCATTAAATAGAAATGTTTTTAGACCTACAGATGTTCCTGGCGAAGACCCAAGAACAGCAGGTATTAACCCTGCAGACGCAGCACCTGACAATACGCTACTAGCACTTAAAGCTATGTTGCATGTTTCAGGTTACAATCCAGTAATTAGCCAATTAATACATAATTATCAACAAAGAGGTTTATAGTGGCACTTCATGGTTGGTTTAACGACGATGAGTTAGCAAACGAAAACGAAAAAAAAGAAGCTGCTCGTAAACAGTTTGACCAAATACTTGCATTTTTAGATTATGAAACAGCACAAAATGCAGTAGAGATGTCAACTGTTTGTCCTAACTTACCTGCTGATGTTGTAGAGGCAGCAGCGTTATCAGGCCTTACAGTTTATGACCCTGCGTTTGAAGACATTACTGACATGGTTACTGAAGAGCAACAAAAGCAATGGGAACGTGATTGGAATAAAGTACATGAAGTAAGTGGGTTTGATGAACCTATTATGGGATTATCAGAATTACTTATTAAAAAACCAGGTTATGTTGTTGACTTACTATTAGAAGCAGGCGTTGAAGAATTAACTATGTTGTATAGAGCAGCAGGTTACGCTGCTGTAAATGCAATACAAAGCAATAGATTGCGTAAAGGATATATAAAAGAAGGAGATTTATTTGCAGGCATACAAATATCAGAACAAGATTTAGTAAATTATGACCCTGTTAATGCATGGAAAAAAGAAGGGTTTAAAGGTTTAGTACAAGAATATTCTGAATTGTTTTCTACTGCAAAAAAACAAGCAGGTGCAACTATATGGACAGAGACACTTGCTACATTACGTGAAGGCAAACCATTAAACATAGACCCTGATAGAAAATTTATATTTCAAGGATTAAAACCTGAAGACGATGAACGCTATAGAACTTTATTAAAATTAGGTTACGAAGAAAATGAAGCTAAAAATGTTTATTACAAGTATGCAGGAGTACCAATTAGAGCCGAAGGTTGGAATGACCATGAGAGAACTTCTTTATTTAGGCCTAATCAAATTATGTATAGGCCGACAGGAGGCAGAAAACTTACATTAGGTTTTGACCCTAATAACTATTTACACTTGCAACAACAAAGAATGCAAAACAGTCCTGACATGTTTGCACCTATTGAAGGCAATAAAATGTCAAGATTTTTTCAAATGGTGTTTCGTGGTGCTAAAAATTTAGGTAGGTCACAAGTAGATTTTGTTAAATCTTTAAATCCAGGCATTACAGAGCTAGATGAAATACAACCATCAATACATTTTAGTAATGGTCGTATTACTGCATCAGAGATAGTACCACCAGGTACACCTGAATTTACAGCATTGTCAGGTGGTTTAGATGCTGTTACTACATTTAAACTAGACCCAACAGCTAAAGGACTTAAAGGGTTATCTAATTTAAGACAATCATTACGTACAATACATCCTGATGTTGTACAAGAAGGTATTGGTGTAAGAAGATTTAGAGATACAGTATTTAAACCTAAACTAAATGACATTATAGAAAGACCTGATAGTTACAAACTATATGATGCTACAGCAGTAGAACCTAATATTGGTGTGTATCAAAGATTATTTCCACAATTACCATTTGAAAGTCAAGCATCACTTGCTGCTACAGAAGATGCATTACAAGCTAAACAAGTATGGTCAAAGATATGGGGTAGTGGATATTTAAACGAAACACCTGTAAAAGGTGCAGATATTAGAAATGCAGTATCTCGTGCTATAGGTAATAAGTCATTATCTTTAAGACAAAGTGAAAATGTTGTACAAAGGGGTCTAGGACAAGTAATAAGGCCTTTAGGAAACCCTAATGCTGCATATAGGCCACTGCGTTCTAAATTAGCAAAAGGCCTTAGAGATGACCTTATATTGCCTGCTAGAAACAAAATGAGGTTTATGACAGCTAAACCTATGCTTTCACCTGCAGAGATAGCAAATCCTTTAGATGAGTTACTTAGCTTTAGTGGCACAGTTAGGTCTGCTATGCCTACTTATATGCAAAGAATTATGAGTATTAAACCTGATGATGGTTTATCTGTAACAAACTTTGATGAAGCAGCTATGTCTATTAGAAATCACTATGACAGCATGGGTGCAGATGTAGAACGTGCAGAACCTTATTTAAGAAGATTATTAGAACTAGAACCAGGAGATTTAGGTGGTGTAACTAGATTAGCTATAGATATTGGTAACGATACACAAGTTTTTCTTAAAGGACAGGGAGTAGCAGATGATATAGCGTTTGAAGCATCAAGAATATTTGAAACAAGTTCACAGATACGTGCATACGGTAAAGACAGTTTATTTAGAGATTTACCTTTTGTAGGTATGCGTGAAGTTGAAGAAATACCTTATACATTATTAAATGGTGAAAAGATAATGGTAACTGTACCTTCTGCTAGTGGTTTAGTAGAAATGGCTAGTTTAAAAGCACCATTGCCACAATGGTCAGGAATTACTAAAGCATTGTCTAAAGTCTCATACGTTATGGATGGACAAGAAGGTAGGCAAGGTGTTCGTGGTTTAATGGACTATTACAAAGGTAATGCTAAAGCATTAAAAGATATGGGTTTTGGAGATTATGTAATATCAGGTACATACAAAGGTATTATTCCTAAAGGTATGTCACAAGGTCCTGTATCTTTACTTGCACAGTTTTATATGGGTGGAATATTTAAACCTTTAGTATTGATGCGTGCTGCTTGGTTTACAAGAGTGTTTTTAGAAGAACAAGCACGTATGGCAGTATCAGGCCTAGATACTATGTTTGTACATCCATTTAGATATATAACATGGATTAACTCACACAATAGTGAAGTACGTAATGCTATTAAGAATGGCGATGTAAAAGGACTTGAAAAGTTTAGATTACGTTTTACTAGAGATAGCGACCTTAAAGACGTATTAGATTGGCAAGGTGCAATGAATGGTAACTTAGCTACTGAAGTAAACACAGGTCGTAAATCAACTGCAGGGTTTAGGGGAGTAAATAGTAAGTTTGTAACAAAAGACTGGGTAGATGTAAAACCAGGAGAAGCAGGACATACAGCTAATTTACAACACGAACTAATACAAATATTTGATGACCCTGTAGGCAGGTATGTTGCTAAAAACCATTTAACTACACAAACTAGAGATTGGTTTAAATATTCTGATGAAGGTAAAAAAATTAGAGAAAGATTAGTACGTAATGGTGGAGATAGATTTGAAGATTTAATGACAAACGAAAAAGCTATGGATGCTTATTTAGATTACTGGGAAGCACGTATTCGTTCTAAAGCAGGTGGCTTTGATAGCTATAAATACACACCTGGTGATGCTTATAGTTATAAATTTGTAGAAGATACATCAGATGTTAATTTAAGAAAATTTGCAGGTACAGGTAAAGCTATCTTAGGCAAAGGTGAAATAAGTGCTGCTAAGATTTCAAGGGCAGCATTGTCTAAAAACAATAAAACACTTGGTGCATATTTAGAAGGCATGGGTAATTTACGTCAAAGAATAGGTGTAGTTAAAGCACCTAGAGATGTTTCAGTAGATTTAACATCAGGACAAAAAGCTATAGGTATGTTAGATGCTGTAGTAGATGTAGCATTTGAGTATTTAATGACAAAACCTAATACATATCTTTCTCGTTCAGTTGCATGGAAACAAAACAACTGGGCTAAGATGGAAGACCTTATGCCACGTTTAAATCAACAAGGCAGACTTAGAGCATTAAAAGAAGCTAGAGATGCAGATATACCTAATGCTATGTATAAAAGATTACAAGGTGCATCTAAGAAAACTGTTGAAGGTGTTGAATTAAATTATGATGAAGCAGAGGCAATAGCTAAAGCATACGCATTACACTCAACTAAATTACTTTTATATGATGCAGCTAAAAAACACAATATATCTGCAATAACTGCAAACATATTTCCATTTCCTGAAGTTTATATAGAGTTAGCTACTACATGGGGTAAGTTGTTTGCAAACAACCCTGCATCACTTGCAAGAGGAAACATGATAGTAAGAGGTGCTGAAAGTTCAGGAGATGATGGATTTTTCTTTCCTGACCCTAATGGCAGTGGAGAAGAAATGTTTGCATATCCAGGTAAAAACTTTTTAACACAATCAGTATTTGGTCCAGGTTCTAGGGTACAAGTACAACCTGCAGGTTATGTTGCAGGTATAAACATGTTAGCTAGCAATATATTTCCTGGTGTTGCACCACTTTATGGTTATGCAGCAAACAAACTATTACCTAAAAACGGTATAGGTGACGAAGCTAGAAAATTATTATTTGGAGATTTTCCTGCACCTGATACGTTAGTACCACGTCCTGCATGGGCAGGTAAATTAGTAACTGCTTTTAGTGATAGTCCTAAAGCACAAGAAGCTAGGGCAGCTACTACAAACACAATATATAACTATGCTGCTGCAACAGGATATAGAGAATACTTTAGAAGGCCTGATGGAAGCATTGATGAAGTAGCTATGATGGAGTGGGCAAACGATAGTGCTGCGTTTATATATGCAATTCGTGGTATATCACAATTCTTTGCACCTACTGGATTTACACCTAGATATTATATTGAAGATAAAGACGGTCAATGGTGGGCAAGTCAAATACTAGCTAACGAGTTTTATAAGATTAGAGAAGAAACAGGTGGAGATACTATTGCAGCTTACAATGAGTTTTTTGGCAAGTATGGTATAGAACATCCTTATCTAACTGCATCTACAACAATATCGCCTGAAGGCCGTAGGTTTTACACAGAAGAAGGTAAAGCATGGGAAAGAGAATACGGCGATTTAATGAAAGAGTTAAATATAACAGGATGGTACTTACAACCTGAAAGTCCATTTGATGAAAGAGAATGGCAATTTGTATTTGAAGATATAAAAAGTGGTAAGTTAAAAGGTTTGTCAAAAGAACAAAACGTTAGAAAAGTAAACGACACTTTAGGTTGGATAAGATATACAAACTTTACACAACAATTAGAACGTTCAGGCGTTAAAGGCGACCAGTTAAGAGTAGCTAAAGCATTATACAGACAGCATTTACGTGAAGAATTGCCAGGTTATTTAGAAAACTATGGTGTTGCAGAAGCACCTACAGCAAAAGAAAAACTATTTCAGATACAAACTAAATGGGCTAAAACTCCTGGTGTTAAAGATACAGAAGTTGGAAAAGCTGTATTAGAATATTTAGACTGGTGGAATATTATTAATGAGTATTCTACTGATTTAGGATTTAGTGAAGAATGGTGGTACACATCCACAGATGATAGGGCTGTAGTAATGAGACAAATGGCAATAGGTGCAGGTAAAGAGTTAATTAAACAAACACCTGATTTTGAATATGTATTTAGAGATGTGTTTCAAGGAGTATTAAGAGACGATATACTAGAAGAAATAGGAGTTAGTGACTAATGCCACACGAAGAAGGACATGTAGAAACACCAGGTAGTGATGTAGAAAGCGAAATACTTAGTGGTCTAGCAGCGTTAGCAGGTATGGGCCAAGAAAGTAATTTAAGGCCTGTAGGTGTTGCAGGTAGAACATACATTGACCCTATAACAGGACAGCCAGGATTTGCACAAGGTTTATTTTACGAAGGTATGCAAAGCGAGTTGTTGTTTGGTACAACATCTCCTGAAATATTAGGGTATGACGATTTATTAATTGAAATGCGAGACGCTGCTGTTAGTGGTGGCTTTCTTAAAAAATCAGACTTACCACCTATAGGCGAAACAAATGATAAGTTTAATGCTTTTATAGACCAAGTGTTTGGTAGAGCTAATGAGAATACACCTACTAAACCTGAACAAGAACAAATAAAAACACAATCAGGGTTATCAGACCCAAGAGCACAACAGTTATTTTTATACAGAAAACTATTATCAGATGCTACAGCAGACATACTAGACAAACCACCAACAATAGAAGTCACACCTTATATAGCACCTGACCCTGTATCAATGAAACAATCAGTTAAAGCATACATGCGTCAAAGATTAGGTAGAGAAGCTAGTGAAAATGAAATGCGTAATTTAGCTGCATTATTAGCTAATGAATACAAAATACAGTATCAAAATCAAATACAGAATGAGATAGCTAACACACAACTTATTCCTATAAACAATGTAAGCAATGTAGATATGGATGAAGCTATGACACAGTATGACCCACAAGCTAACTTTGTTGAACAGTTTGAAAACATGTATGAAAACGATATTAACTTTGTAGAAAGAAAAGCAGCAGAACGTGCTAGTTTTGCACAGTTTAGAAAATCTATATCTGCAGGTGAAGATTTTATGTCAGGTTAAATGTAGATATGCAAAAACCTGATTTAAAACCAAGTCCCTTATTAGACCCTAAGTTACTAAGAACATTACCTATAGCTACAAGAATGTATGTTATTGGTAATTTTGTTCGTGATTTATTGCAATACACACAAAGCAGGGAAATAGAATTATTTAAAGGTAACACTCTTGTCAACAACCAACCAACGCCTGCAGCAAAAACAGTTAATGTAATTACTAAACCAAATAGTCCAAGAAGTGCTTTACCTAATGAGGTCGGTGGTCAACTAGCTTCAGCATTTTCTACACAACCTACTCCTATATTACAAAATTTACAAACTTACGTTATTAACGATGTAAACCCAATTAATTCTTTTTTTAACATGATTGCAGACCAAAATGATTTACGTGAACCTGTTGAAAAGTTTCCTAACAACAACATTATAAAAAAAATTGAGGAAGTATTAAACATTGCTGCGTCACAATTTGGAGTAAATGTTGTTGATATATTTAAAGAAGATGTAGAAACTTTAAGTGATGCTATAAAATTATTTCAAGATTTTGTTAAATCAGAAAATGGAATTATGTTTAATCCTGCAATATTAAGTAGCAAATTTCCTGAAGAAACTAAAAACTTTAAAGCAATTAAAAGTAAATTATTTGCGTATGAAAAAAATGCATTAAATACTTTGTATAAAGGTGTTGAAGCATTAGAAAATTTAATGACACCAATACTTAATTTAGAAGAAGGCCATAGTATAAACGACCAACGTTGGAATATTAATAATAGAAAACCTATTGCAGATGGTACACCTATTGGTTCAATAATAGATGCAGGTGATGTTGTAGATAGAAATGACCCAGGTTTATTAAGAAATATAAAAATACACAATAAACAACCAGTTGAAATGTTTTCTGCATTAGTAGAAAATACAGCTACAGATGCTGTAAAAAGGTTTATTCCCTATGCAGAAAATTTATTTAACGCCACTGAAAAAGTTACTTTGTACCCTACTGCAAAACAATTTCACGAAATACTAGAAGATTTAGGTATAGATGTAGATACAAAATTCAGAAAAGAAAATCGTAAAAAGTTATTAGAACAAGCATACGATGAATTTATAAATATTGTAAATACAACTGAAAGTATAGAAGATATAGAAAAAAGACCAGGCAAGTTGCAAAAAGCATTTAGTAATTTGTTTGCTGCACACACTGATGGCAATGTAGTACCTAATTTTGATTATCAGTTGTTTTCTAATGTTGAAAAATTAAGAGACGAGGGATTTTTATTAGGAAGAAAAGCAAGTTTAAGTGAAGCATCTGCAAAAGAAAAAGCTGTTATATTTTTACATGAGATATTGTATGACCCATCAGTAAATAATAACTTTCAAAATATAGAAAAAATACTTGCAAGCATAGTTGCAGAAAGCAAGTTAGATGTAAATTACTATGACAAAGAAGGATATAACTTTGATATATTTGGTAAATCAAATTACAACGACGTTAATGCAAATAAAGCGTGGTTAGCAGATACATTTGTTAATAGTGTTAAAGGTAAAAAAGCATTAATAGAAAACCTTAACCCTGAATTTGGTAGCTTACTCTTTCCAAATAAAGAAACATATAGTAAATACGCAGACACAATTAAAGATATACCTGAAAATCTTAAAGCGTTAATACATACATACGCAGATAATTTTGGTATAGATTGGATGGCAGACAGTGATAACTTTAAACAAGTAATGGATGCTGTACAAAAAGAAGACCCTGCTGCATTTGCAAAAATAAATAAATATTATAATTCCGTAGAATTTAGAGATAGTGTTAAAAACAGAAAAGAGTTATTTAAGTTTAAACCTACCAACTGGCAAGATAAAACAAATGTTTATGTGTATAGACAAGTACAAAACTATCTATCATCGCATCCTAATTTAGACAAAACTAAATTTACAGATGAAGTAATTAGGTCAGGTATTAAACCTGATGGACTTATAGACGAAACAAGTAAGTTGTTTAGTTTGCTTGAAGAGTTAAGAGATGTTAGTCCTGAATTTATATTGGCACTTGAAGGTAAGATATCAAGCATTATGACCAATGCACAAGAGGCAGTGCAAGTTACACAAAACGCTTTTCAAGGATTAGATGCAAAAGTTATACCTGCACTTATGAATAAGAAGCATAATGTCGCAAGTTTAGGACAAATGATGGTAGCTGCACAAACAGTGTTAACTAATCACACACATGCCATGCTAGATGTAGAAGGTATATTTTTTAAATTGCAAAATAATCCAAATGCAAATCTTATAAAACCTACTAACTTCAGTCCATTTGATATATACAGCGATATGTTTATACCTGATGGGCAACTTATAGGCCAGGGATATCCTGATTTAGAGTACGGTATTGGTAGCGAAAAATTTGATTTTTCCGAAGTACAGTACTTAGACCCAAAAGATATACCTGAAGAAAGAAAGTTTACCATATATGGCATTATAGATGATTTAATGATGAACAAAGTACGTATTGCAGAAGATGCTAAATATCCTGTAATACTAGATGATGAATTTGCAGTCTTAGACAGAAACACAATTATTGATGAAATGTTATCAGAACTACAAAGAGTTATAGCAGACCCAATGATGAGAGAAGATTTTGTTAAATTAGTAGTTAGCAATTATGGTGATACTCTTCCACCTATTGCACGAATATGGTACAAACACGAAAGTTTAGTAAGTCACACTAATAGTAAATTAAGATTTCCTACAAAATTTAATGAAAAATATTATGGGGATGTAGGCAGTGTAAGACATGGTGACAGGTTTAGTACGATGGCAGAGTTTCCTAACGGAGAAAAAATAAATGTTAAATTTCCTGGTATGACATCTACCTATAGTTCACAATTTAATTTTTTAAATGACACAGTGAACGGACAAGACTTTACTAATCATGTATTTATTAGTGCTGCTAAAGAATTATTTGCACAAGGTTACGAAGATATAGCAACAAGTTTGCTTGACATAGAAGATGTTGAAGTTGATATATGGAGAGAGTTTGATGATGATGTACTAAAAGAATTAAAAAAGATACTTATTACAGAACTTGACAGAGGTAATGGTGGAGAAATAGCTATGATTACTACAACAACTGGTGGCGAAAGTCCTACAGTTGCAACTAAAAACACACTAAGAACTGCATCATTTGACACACTAGGACATGCTGTACTAGAAGGACAAGGTGCTAGAGCCGAATTAATGATAGCCCAAGATAATATGAAAGTAGTAGATTTTAAAAAATGGACACCTATTACTAGAAACAATGCTTTAGGTAATTCAATATTATTGATACCTAATCAGGGAGAAAAAGTTATAAATGGTGCTTTGCAACAATTACAAGACCCATTAAATCCTCCTAACATTATTAATTTAACTGAACAACCACAGTCAGGATTGGGTGTAAAACTACAAGAAGTTGTGGGAACTGCTGAAACAGGAGAAGAGTTTGTGCCTGAATATCCATTTAATTGGTTAGATAGAGGTGCAACAAACAGGAACATACATCCTGTGAACGGTAAATATCAAATAGGAAAAAATGTATCGGCACACGCTAATACTTTGATAGAAGGTAAAACACCTACACAAATACCTATTGAATTATTACCAACTGGTCTAAGTGATGCAACAATAAAGCAGTACCTTAAAAATAAAAATGTTAACAACATAGATGATGTTGTAAATAAAAAGAATTTTGTTATACAGACAATGCAAAAAGCAGCTAGAGATATGCAAAATTTTCTTAAAGGAAGTGAAGATAGTGCTGATTTATCAGTGGCATATATAAAAGTTGATGAGCTTTTAAAATTTGTTGAAGATAACAGGGCATATAGAGAAGGTCAAGGCACAACACTTGGTTTAGGAAACATAAATAAAATAGCACAAAACATTATTAAGGATGGTTTTAAACAACCTGATATTGGTTTAGGTTCAACGGTATCAGGATATACTTCAAGTTTTGTAAATTTATTAAAAGATTTACCAGTAGTAAGATTTAACCCAAACAATAACGCTATATTGTTACAAGAAGGTAATCACAGAGTTCAAGCAATGAAGATGTTAGGCATTGATTATATTCCAGTGTTTTTTCAGTTAGACCCACAAACTTTAGAAGGCCGTGCTAAAACTAAATTTTCACCATTAGGTGCTATAGGAACAAATGAAGATGTGTCTGCTAGAACTGCAGGTGGTTCGACACGCACAAGGTCATATTATGACGAAGGTTTAGCTGACAATGCTAATTGGAAAAGATTAGCTAAATATATACACGACCCTGAAATAAATAAAAATATGTTTACACCATTGTCAACAGTTTCAGATTATACGCTACATCCTAATTACGGAAGTCTTGCAATGTATCAAAACTTGTATCTAACTAATGAAGTGCAACTAAGACAATACAGTTTTTTAGAACCTTATTCAATAGATAAAGCAGCAAAAATGGAAAGAGTTATAAACAACAACATGAAATATTTTCGTGATACTGCTACTACAGCTTTTGAAAACTTAGACATAGCTGTAGAAGGTATAAAACAATGGTTTATGAAGCATGGTACAAAACAAGACAAAGAAGCAGTACAAGAATTTGCTAAACTGCATCCAACAAAACAAGATTTAGCAGCGTATTTTAACACAATACAAAACGTGGAAGACCCTGAAAACATAGGTATTTCTGACATTACTTCGCAAAAATTAAATATGGGACTTAGTGAATATGAAGGAAAATTTAAAACAAGTAAAGAAAATACATTGTTAACACCGTCTGTTAGTGGTGAGTATAGAAATGAAGCATTGTTGCCTGTACAAGATATTGACATAGAACTTACGACTAAAGGACAAATGAAAGTAAATCAAGTTGTTAACAGTCATCACAGTGTATTTAAAAAAGAAGCAGACATGACTACAAAATTTTTAGAACAAAACTTAGATATGCTTGGTCCAGGAAACATAGTATTACCAACTGAAGAATTAGAGTATGTAAATATAAATCCACAAAAATTAGAAATAGTAGGTGTTAATGCTGCAAATGATATACATAGTGCAACATTTGATGACTTGTTACAAGTTACTGTAGATGAAGGCCTTATGTCTATGGAAGATGCAGTGGCTTATAAAGAAGCACAGTCTAAATCAAGAGTAAAAAACTTATTCAAAACAGCTATGGCACAGAGTAGGTTTCACAAAAATAGATTAGCTTATGGACTTAACACAATCGCTGCTTATGGATATACAAAACTAACACAAGGCACTGCAGCATTAGCAGAAGATTTTAAATTTAACACAGTTAAAGGACAACAGTTAAATGCATTTAATACTACTAAAACAGCAAAGTACACAAAAGCTGCAGGTAGAGTAGTAGGGGAATTTGCAGATATCGCTTTAATTCCTGCAGAAATAATTTCATTAGCTACAAATACTATTAAGTATTATGATGACCCTGACTTTGGTGCAGCTACAGGACTAGGTAAATATGGTATTGGTCCTAAAGAGTTGTTTCAAGAATTATTACCAGGAGATGATGGACAAGAAGATAAATTTAGAAACAATAATGCAGCTACAGCATTAGTCAAGAGTGGTATAAATGCTTTAGCATTTTTAGCAATGAACACTAGATATAGAGATTTAAGAAATAATCCTGAAAAGTTTTCTCCGATGGTAAGACCACAAGATTATGACCCTGAAACACACGGTAAAAATTTAAGACAACTGTATTTTGGATTTGAATTTAATCCACGTGGTATGTTAGATGGCATAGATGCATTTTATCCTGAAAGAGATATGGAAAAGACATTTATTGAAAAGAAAAAACAACCATTTTTACAAAATGCAATATATGCGTTAGGTTCATTTATGTATCAGCAACCTGAATTTGGTTCTGTACGTAGAAAAGTAAATAAGAATTTAACAGAAAAACAAAGAAATATTTTAAAAACTGCAGGGTATGATATGTTAGGGTCTATATTAAGTCCTGAAAATTCTGCTAATATAGAGGAAGACAATGGCTAGCGAAACAAGTAACGAATTATCTTATGTGCCTAATGGTGGTCGTATCATTGCTATTAAAGACAGTGCATACAATCCATCAACAGGTAAGTTAGAAGAAAATACTGGTACTACACAGTATTACTTAGTGTATGATATGCCAGGTTCAGGCGTTAACATGGGTTGGGCTGTTACTGCAGAGACATTAGATGATGAAGGATTACCTAGTGTATATTTTTCAGGTACAGATAAGAAGTTATCTATAGCTGAAACGTATAACTCACGTTCAGATTTTATTACTGCTACAGATGGTAACTGGGCTGAGTGGGGTACAACAGAAGAACTTACAGATTTTGAAGAGACACATCCGTTTGAGAAATGGAAAAGAGATATAGACTTAGCAGCAGAAGTACAACCATGGTTAAAAGACCCTGAAGTATTACAAGTATTCTTTAATGCATACGCTGAAGGTAGAACACCTGAAACATGGGAGTTAGCTAATACTACATGGTATCAAACACACAGTAGTACAGAACGTAATTGGTTATCACTATTTAATTCAGACCCTAAGACTGCGTCTTTGTTACGTGAAGACCAAAGAGTATTAGTTAAAAGTCTTGCAGGACAATATGGTATATCAGAAGATGTATCTAACTGGATGGCAGATAGATTAACTACTGGTATATGGAGTGAAACAAAATTAAAAAACCAGTTAACAGCAATGGTTGACCCTTATGCAAACATAAAACTAGATGACAGTTTAAAAAATTATATGACTTCACAAAAATTTAGTACACCTAAATATATTCGTAAGTATGAAGATGAGGTAAAAGATATAATATATGATGGTCTTGGCCCTGCATTTGCTAAAGGATTTACTGCTGATGATGTTAAGAAGTGGGCAGGAGAGTTTCGTAATGACCCTGACAATGCAAGAACAAGACTTAATGAATATATAAGTAATCAGATAGGGGTAGTGTTTGGAGAGAAATACCCACCTAATTACACATACAAAGAAATTGCAGCACCTTGGAAAAACTATACGTATGGATTATTAGGTGGTTACATGGATGAACGTGACCCTGCATTTTTAGAAATACTACAAAAGAATGATAGTGTAGAAGCTAGTAAGATTGCAAAGCAATATGGTTTAGAAAAAGGATATAAAAAAGTTATGAATGATTTTGAGAATGCCATGGTAACTGGTATGGGTATTAGAAAAGTCGGATTACAGGTAGGTTAGTATGGCAACATGGTGGCAAATATTAGGGTACGAAAGTGCAGAAGAAGCTGATAAGGAATTAGCTAGTGGTGCTATATCAGATGCTGAATTTCAAAGAGCAAGAGATGAAGCGTTTCAACAATCAAGTGAAACTGCTAATGTTACACCTACTATAGATGCAGAAGATATTCCAATAGACCCTGCATTACAAGCAGAAATAGATAAAAATAAACAAAATTTTTTAGATAGTTTAAAAAAAGATGAAGAAGAAGAAAATTTAGGAAGTAATGAAGGTGGAGATACTTTATACATTGTTGTAGGTTCACCACCTAATTATGTATTAGCTGCAGTTAATCCTGGTGATGCAAACTATTCAGCAGGTATGACACAACAAGCAGCACAAGAAACTGCAGATAAATTAAATGCAGATTACATTCCACCTAGTAGTAACGATGAAACAATTATTGACGACAGTGAGGAAAGTGACCCAACCTTTTTTGACGTAGATGCTAGATATAATGCTGAATACATTGCACCTGAATTAAATTATCAAAGTGTGTTTGCAGAAATAGCAATACGATATCCTTATTTTCCTGATGATGTATTAGACGAGTACGCAAAAAACTGGGTAGAGAGTGGTGATGATGCAGTAGCATTAGCTAAGACTGAAGCGTCTTCTGTTTTTAAAGCAGCATTTCCTGGAATAAGAAGAGAAGATGGGACTATGAGATACACTGTAGGCGAGTATCTAGGTGTTAAAGAAGATATGCGTGTACAGGTAGCAGAGTATGGTCTTAATCCTGAAATATTTGAGACACAGTTTAACCAACTTATTGAAGGTGACGTAGCACCTGCAGAGTTAGCTAGAAGATTACAAGTAGTA
>Ga0209645_1000486_pt1 | contig 20346 bp, 23 predicted proteins | sample ETNvirenome_6_30_FD_184070 | JGI IMG/M metagenome (GOLD analysis project Ga0209645, IMG submission 184070) | Marine viral communities from the Pacific Ocean - ETNP_6_30 (SPAdes) (version 2) | ecosystem: Environmental > Aquatic > Marine > Oceanic | place: Pacific Ocean | collected 2013-06-19
TTGGGGTAATGAAGTATGAAAAAAGCTAAAAAAAACACAAAAAAAGTGGATGTCTTTGCCATGATGGTTAAACACATGAACGAAAAGACACCAGTTAAACAAAATTCAGGTCGTGGAATAGTTACTGATAGTACAGTTGCACGAATACAAGACATTTACAAAGGGGATAAGAAAGAGAATGAGTGAAATTAAAAATACTAGACCTGTTTTCAGGTATAGGGGGTTTTAGTTTAGGATTAGAAGCTACAGGACACTTTGAGACTGCTGCATTCTGTGAGATTGAACCCTATTGTCAAAAGGTTTTAAAGAAACATTGGCCTGATGTTCCTATTTTTGATGACATTCGCAAATTAAAAGGAACAGATATTGGAACAATCGACATTATTACAGGAGGATATCCCTGTCAGCCCTTCTCAGTCGCTGGAAAACAAAAAGCTGAGCAAGATCCGAGACACCTCTGGCCAGAGTATTTTAGACTTATCCAAGAACTCCAACCAACATGGGTTATTGGAGAGAATGTTAGTGGACATATTAAACTCGGTCTCGACTCGGTACTTGAGGACTTGGCGAGTGAAGGTTACTCCTCGAGGACATTTAGTATTTCAGCTGCTAGCATCGGTGCCAACCACAAAAGAGAACGCATCTGGACTGTGGCGTACACCAGACGCAGTTTCGGGAGGGAGCAATCTTCCAGGTATAAAAAAAGCTCTGGACTCTGGTCATTTGAAAAGACCAAGTGGTCAACAGATACAAGTGAGGTTACAAGATCAAGTGAGAGAACCGAGACTGTGGCCAACACCACAGGCGACAGATGGAACGAGAGTAAATCAAATAAGATCTCCCAATCAACTATCAGAGAAAGCCAAGAAGGGGGGATGCTCCAATCTGAGAGAACGAGTAATGTGGAGAACTCCAGCAACAAGTCCATCAACAGCTTCTCAAACAGTAGCGAAGAACGACAAAAAGGATTGGGTGGAAAATGGTGGGAGTCTGAACCCAGAGTGGGTAGAGTGGCTCATGGGATTCCCAAAAGGGTGGACAGACTTAAAACCCTCGGAAACGCAGTAGTACCTCACATACCCTATTACATTGGTCAAGCGATTGTAGAAAGTTATCAATGAAAATAACCATTCCCTACAAACCAAGACCACTACAAAAAGAAATACATAAGAATTTAGCCAGGTTCTCAGTCCTGGTCTGTCATAGAAGATTTGGCAAGACAGTCCTTACTGTCAATGAGCTAATTAAGAAGTGCCTACAATGTAAATTACCGAGACCTCGTTATTATTACATAGCACCGACTTACAGTATGGCTAAGAGAATAGCTTGGGATTACTTAAAATATTACACATCAGTTCTACCAAAGATGGAGTTTCACGAAACAGAACTACGAGCTGATCTTCCTAATGGTGGTAGAATACAATTACTGGGATGTGAGAGACCACAAACACTTAAAGGATTGTATATGGATGGTGTGGTTCTTGATGAGGTAGCACAAATGCCTCCGAAGATGTGGACTGAGGTTATTAGACCAGCATTATCTGATCGTAAAGGGTTTATGGTGGCTATTGGAACTCCACAAGGACATAATTCGTTCTTTGAACTCTATAATCATGGACTTCAGGATGAGAATTGGTACGCAAAAAGTTTTAAAGCTAGTGAAACAAAGATTGTAGATGAAGAAGAACTAGCAGCAGCTAAATCAATGATGCCTCCTGAAATATACGAGGCAGAATATGAATGTAGTTTTGAAAGCTCTGCTATAGGAGCTATCTATTCACAATCACTAGCGAAAGCAGATACCGAAGGTCGTATTACGAAAGTTCCTTATGACTCAACTATTAAAGTAGATACTTACTGGGATCTCGGCATGCGAGATAAGACTGCAATATGGTTTGTGCAGCAAAAAGGTTCAGCAATCCACCTTATAGACTACTTTGAAGATAGTGGTGAGTCGCTAGAGTATTACGCATCAGTCCTGGATGAAAGAGGTTATGTCTATGATACCCACTACCTACCCCATGATGCCAATGTACGAGAGATTGGAACCGGTAAATCAAGACTAGAAATAGCTCAATCACTAGGATTAGTGACAAGTATTGTACCGAAGATGTCTATTGAAGATGGTATTAACGCAACCAGAATGACACTTGGTAGATGTTGGTTTGACTATGAAAAAACAAAAGATGGATTAGATGCCTTGAGACAATATCGATGGGCAGTCACCGATAAAGGTGAAACAAAAAATAGACCACAACACGATTGGACATCACATAGTGCTGATGCCTTTAGATATGTCTGTACAGGATTACAAGAAACAAAGAACTGGTCAACAGAAATTAAGTACCCAAGATTAGGAATTGTTTAATGAACATAAAATCAAAACTAGATTACATCGTTAATCTATCAAAAACTAATTTTGATAGTATTGGTTTTATTCCATCACCATATTTAGAAAAACTTTTAATGAATGACCAAGTTTTTTTTGAATATGAAGGTGGATTAGAAGGTGGTTTTTGTGTCATTGGATCAGGAAAAAGTAGTTCTTTAAAAATATATCAACATTGTATAGAGCAAGATTTAAGAAAACTACAACATGGTAGAAAATTATTTAACAAAATAGAAAACATAGCAAGAGATAAAAACTATGACAATATTCATCTTAGAGTAAGAGAAAACTTAGAAGCAAATAAATTTTGGAAAGCAATAGGTTTTAATTTTTTATATTTAGAGCCAAAAATAACACAAAGAACAAACAAAGGAATTAATCATTGGGTTTATAAAATTAAAAATCCAAGACAATATAGTTTAATTAAATGAAATTACAAAAGTCAGAAATTAAATATCTTAGATTAGGAATTGTTTAGTTGACGATTAAAATATTGCAAGGTAATTGCATAGACAAGATTAAAGAACTTGAAGATAACTCTATTGATTGTGTTGTCAGCTCTCCACCTTACTTTGGTTTAAGAGATTATGGAGTTGATGGTCAGTTTGGTTTAGAAAAAACCTATCAAGATTATATTGCTAATACAGTTAAGGTCTTTGAAACCTTAAAACCTAAACTAAAAGATACTGCTACAATTTGGTGGAATGTTGGAGATAGTTATTCAAGTGGCAGCAGAAAAACAATTAATTTACAAAATGTTAGAAAACCTAAATCTAATGAAATTTATAAAAGCAAACAAAAATATTTAGATGGTTTAATTGTAAGACCAGCAATGCAAACAGGTATTAAAGAAAAAGATTTATTAATGATACCTAATAGAGTTGCAATAGCTCTACAAGATGCTGGTTGGTACATTAGATCAGAGATTATTTGGCATAAACCAAATCCAATGCCTGAAAGTGTAAGGGATAGACCAACATCAGCACATGAAAAGATATGGTTAATAACTAAATCTAAAAAATATTATTATGATGCAGATGCAATAAGAGAACCTTTAACATCATCTTCATTAACAAGATTAAGTCAAGATATTAAAAATCAAAAAGGCAGCACTAGAGCTAATGGTGGAATGAAATCAAATGGAAATATGAAAGCTGTAAGACCATATAGAGTTTTAGATGCAGACCAAAGACCAGAAATTGTTGAATATAGAGATTTACCTGAACATAATAAAATTAGAGAATATTTATCATTAAATAGAAAAAATAAAAATATTACTATTGACGAAATAGAAAAACATTTTGGTAATCAAGCTGGTCATCATTGGTTTGAAAAAAATGGGAGTTATCCTAGTAAAGATGATTGGTTAAAATTAAAAAAATTATTAAATTTTGATGATACTTATGACAAACAATTAACAACAATTAATATTAAAAGTGGATTAAAACAGAACCATCCTTTAGGTAAAAATAAACGCAATGTTTGGACTATAACCACTAAACCTTTTAAAGGCGCACATTTTGCAACTTTTCCTAAAGATTTAATAGAACCTTGTATTAAAGCTGGTTGTCCAGAGGGTGGTGTAGTTTTAGATCCTTTTGGTGGTAGTGGAACAACAGGCATAGTTTCAGCTCTTAATAGTCGTAATGCTATTTTAATAGAACTTAATCAAAACTATATAGATATTGCCAACAAAAGAATTAATAAAGATGTAGGTTTATTTAATTAAATTAACAAAGGTAAAGGAACAAACAGACATATAGCTTGTTTTGTTCTTAAAGGAAAAAAATAAAGTGAAATTTACAAAAGAAAAATTAAAAGCATTAATATCGCAAGAGATCACAAACTCATTAGGGTTTTATGGTGGAGAGCTAACACAACAAAGAAAGAATGCTTTAAAGTTTTATTTAGGTGAGCCATTAGGCAACGAAGTCGAAGGGCAATCCCAAGTAAGATCACAAGATGTCTTAGAAGTAGTAGAGAGTATCTTACCTTCTATGATGCGTATCTTTACTCAAGGTGAAAGCATAGTTCGATTTGAGCCACAAGGCCCAGAAGATGTTGCTTACGCAGATCAAGCATCAGATTACATCAACCATATCTTTATGAAGGATAACAATGGTTATTCTATTCTACATACTATGTTTAAAGATGCTCTGATCTCTAAAAATGGTTTTGTTAAATACTATTGGAAAAAAGACAAAGAACAAAAACAAGAGTCTTATGAAAATCTGAATGAAGCTGAGTACCAGGCATTATTAGCAGACACCGAAGTTGAAGTTGTAGAAGTCGAAGATACTAATACAGAATTAGATGTTGGTAATATCGATATGATGGAAGCTACCTACAATGTGACTGTTAAAAGAGTCAAAGATTATGGTCGTGTAGTTGTAGAGAATGTTCCACCAGAGAGTATGCTTATTAGTAAGACTGCTACTAGCTTAGATGATTGTAATTTTATTGCACAAAGAGTTTTCAAAACAAGATCAGAATTAATTAGTGAAGGTTTTGACAAAAAGATTGTTAATGAATTACCTGTAGCTGATGAAGAAGTTTATAACACAGAGGCAGTAACTAGAAGGTCTTTTGATGATGAGACTATGCCTCAAGAGTTCCAAAACATCGATCCTTTATTGACGAGAGTATCAGTAGTCGATGCTTATATGAAGTGCGATTACGACAATGATGGAATAGCTGAACTTAGACACATCGTAGTAGGAGGTTCTGGGCCTAACGCATATCACATATTAGAAAATGAACCCATTGAACAAATACCTTTTGCTACTCTTACTGCTATCCCTATGCCTCATCGGTTCTATGGATTATCCATTTATGATTTAATTGGCGATGTTCAAGAAATTAAGACTACCCTTCTCAGGCAAACTCTTAATAATGCCTATCTACAAAACAACGCAAGAACAGTTGTAGTAGATGGACAAGCAAACATTGATGATCTCCTTACATCAAGAGCTGGGGGAATTGTGAGAGTGAAATCACCCAATGCTGTCACACCCCTAGCTTCCCCTAACTTTATGCAAGAAGGATTGGCGATGATAGAGAAAGTCGATCAAATAAGAGAAGGCAGATCAGGTGTTTCTAAAGTCCAAATGGGATTAGATGCCGATCAAATAAATAAATCACACACTACAGCTACAAGTGCGAATGTGATGATGAATGCTTCTACTCAAAGAATAGAGCTGTATGCTAGAAACTTTAGTGAAGGCATTAAAAGAATGTTTCAAGGTATCTTAACCTTAGTGTGTAAGTACCAGGATCAAGAAAGAATTATTAAACTGAGAAATCAGTTTGTACCTATGAACCCTAGAGAGTGGGTGGATAGATATAACGCAACAGTACAAGTTGGACTTGGTACAGGATCACAAGATCAAAGACTCGAAGTTTTAGGTCGTGTTTTGGCAGTCCAAGAAAAACTAATCGGTGCTGGTGGTATGGGTATCGTTGATCCTCAAAAGATTTATAATACCTTAGAGAAGTATTTAGAGAATGCCGGTTATAAAGACGCAAGTCAGTTCTTTAACAATCCAGCAACAATGCCTCCTCCTCCACCAAAACAACCACAACAAGATCCAACAGTACAATTAGCACAACAAGAACTTCAAAGACTTCAAGCAAAAGATCAAGCAGACCTACAACTGAAAGCTAGAAAGCAGCAGTCTGATGAACAATATAAATTAGAAAAGTTAAATCTCGATCAACAGAAACTAGCAACACAAGTTGTAAAAGAGACTGATGCAAGACAATTAGAAAAAGAAAAACTAGCAACAAAAATTATAGAACAAGGAATTAACTAATGGCATTTGAATCACCATTTTTTCAATCAACTCAAGCTCAAGGAATTATAAACAATTACCTCAACAATATGTCTGGTGGCCTTCCTCCTTACACAACACCATCAACAAACCCTTATTTAGTTGATAGTACTCCTTTTGTGCCACCAGCAGCTCAACCCACACCTGATCCCACAGTTCCTAATTGTGAAGAACTCTATCCTGGAGAAGGCAGAGTTTACGATCCTGTGCTTCAGGCCTGTGTTATAGCTGAAGTAGCACCAGAAAATACTGGTGATAATGATAATGAAACAACACCTCCACCTTATGAGGGTGTCGGAAGTGTATTTAGTCCTGAACAAAATGCCTTTATGAACTTAGGTCTAGGTGGTAGTACAGCCGATGATGTTCAATCTTACTTTGATCCTAATGATCCTAACAAAAAACTAGATTTATATGGTGATGGATTAAGTGGTTTATATAAAAGATTTTCACCCTTTGGTCAGTTAGGTGTTTATTTAGATGCTAAAAGATTAGCTGATGCTGGAGTTATAAATAAAAGAGATGATGGTGGTTATAGTTGGGCAAAAGGTGGCAATTTAAACTTAGTACAAGCTAACCAAGCATTTGAACAAGATTTAGCAAGACAACAAGGATTAAATTTAGATGCTCAAGCAGATACACCTTATGCTATTGACTCTTCTGGCAATCCAATTTACATGAAACAAAGTAGAGGAGACAAAGCTGATGATATGGGAACAATCAATTTTGAAGGTAGATCATCAAGTCCATTTCAATCTAACTTTGGTGCATCAAATATAGTTTCTTACTCTCCACCAGATCCTAATAGAGAAAAAAGCAGAAGTGAAAAAATGTTTGAAGCTAAACAAAGATTTGGGCCAACTAAAATGTATAATACAGAAAAATTTAAAGGATTAGGTTTTACAAGTGGCAGATAACGAACAAAAACAAAGTCAAGAAGCTAAACAAATACTAGAACACCCATTATTTATAGAAGCAGTAAACAAAATTCGATCCGACCTTAATCAAGAATGGTTAAATAGTGATCTCAAAAGTTCAGAACAGAGGGAAAACATTTTCGTTATGAGGAGAATGTTAGAACTCGTTGTGATGCAAATACAGTCTGTTATGGAGACTGGTAAAATCATAAAAAAATAGGAGTAATTAAATGGCAGAACAACCAGCAATGGACTCTGCAACAGAAACTCAAAATGAATCTGTTGCACCAAAGCCCAATTCTCTCAATATAGGAGAGGCAGCAGAAAACTTGAAAACCCTACTCAATGCCTCAGGGAATCAAGAAACTGCAAGTGAAGAATCAACTAAAGAAGGAAGCGACTCGGAAACGAATATCGAAGAAACTTTAGAAGATCCAGAACTAATAGATCAAATTGAAGATGAAACACCTTCAGATACTAATCAAGAACTTTATAAACTTACTGTAAATGGTGAGGAGACTGAAGTCACACTTGAAGAACTCAAAAAGGGATATTCTCGACAAAGTGATTATACTCGTAAAACCGAAAAACTATCGCAAGATAGAAAAAGTGTTGAAGAATTAAAAAACGAAAACACCAGGTTAAACGAGGAGGCTAAAATCAAAAGAGATCAATACGAAAAGCAACTTCAAGTATTATCCGAACAACTAAGAGCTACCGAACCTCAAGTCGATATGGAAAGACTCTACCAAGAAGATCCAGCAGAGTTTGTAAAACAGAAAGCTGAACAAGATCGCAGAAAAGAGTTACAACTAGCAGCTCAACAAGAACAAGATCGTATTCGCCAAGAAAAACAACAAGAAAGCGAAAAGGTCTATTCTCAATATTTAGATAATGAGAGAAAACTTCTTGCTGAAAAACTACCTGTCTATGGCGACAAAGATAAAGGCCCAGAGTTCGTAAAGAACTTAACTAACTATGCAAAGTCTATTGGTTATACCGATCAAGAAATTGCAATGTTAGTAGATCACCGAGCAGTTATGATGTTAGCCAATGCTTATCGATACGATAAGTTAAAGAAAGCTAATCTAAATAATAAAAAAGTAACGAAGGTATCGAAAGTGGTTAGTTCTAGTAGTCCTAAAGTACAAGATGATAGTGATAATGCAAAACGATTGAAATCTAAAAAAGCAACTCTGAAAAGATCAGGAAAAATGCAAGACGCAGTTTCCATTCTTAAAGAGATGTATTCTTAATAATAACTAAAGAAAGGAATAAGTAATGGCCCAACCGACCAATACGCTGGACACTTACGATTTAGTTAATCCTATTAGGGAAGATTTAGCTGACATAATATACAATATTAGTCCTACAGAAACCCCTTTTATGAGCAACGCATCTAAAGGTACAGCTACAAACACACTACATCAATGGCAGACAGATTCACTTACTGCTGCTAGTACAACCAACGCACAAGTTGAAGGTGACGACTATACAGGAGAAGCAAGAGCAGATACTTCTCGTTTAACTAACTATACTCAAATCTCTGCAAAATCAGTAACCATTTCAGGTTCAGATTCATCAGTAGATAATGCTGGTATGGGTGAGCAGATGGCTTATCAACTAGCTAAAATGGGTAAAGAACTCAAGCGAGACATGGAAAGCTCCATGATCGGAGTAGAACAAGCTAAAGTAGCTGGTAATGCTTCAACTGCTAGAAAGTCTGCATCTGTAGGCACATGGTATGGCCCAGCATCACCAACTAACAACTACTCTAAAAATGGATCGCCTTCAGCAGTTCCTCTAGGAACTGGTGCTGCTGCAATCGCTGGTGGTACTGCAAGAGACTACACAGAGGCATTATTAAAAGCTGGTCTTTTAGTATGTTTCACTAATGGTGGTTCACCTGATACTGTTTTAATGACAGCATCACATAAACAAACTGCTTCAGCATTTAATGGTGTAGCAACTAAATACAAAGATGCTTCAGATAAAGTATCTATTGGAACTACAGACATCTATGTCTCTGACTTCGGAGAAGTAGCTTTTGTTCCAGATAGATTCCAAATCGCAAGTAGAGTAGATATTCTTCAAATGGATATGTGGAGTGTAAACTTTTTAAGACCATTCCAAACTACTGATCTTGCAAAGACTGGTGACTCTGACAAGAAGCTACTCTTAGCTGAGTGGACTCTATGTGCAAAAGCACCTAACGCATCATATGGAATATTTAACTTAAACGCATAATTTATTTGCGTGATAAAGGACAGGGAGGGTTTATATGCCCTCCCTTTTTACATTAACAAGGAGGCAAAATGCCAGTATTTACAAATAAAAAACACACTTCAAAACTATATAAAGTTGTATCTGACAGTTTGAAATCTGATCCTATGATTAATAAAGGTAGTAATAAAAAACAATCTTCTACTTATATGATGGGTGATAGAAAATTTGATCCAATGCTCAAGATGAGTAGTAATCAAGGATTAGCTGTTAAAGGTACTATCGACAAAATGATAATGAAAGCTATTAAGTAAGATGGCTAAGAAATTTTCTCTTAATGATTCTAATGATGGCTCAGTTGTTAAAACTAACCTAATTTATGATGATGCAGAGAAGAAAATGCACATTGAGAATTACCAGGACTCAGCATCAATTAAAGAAATCTTAGACGCAAACAAACTAGCACAAAATGAAGGTGCTTATAAGTCTAAGGTAATGCAAAATGAAAAAGGTTATCGAGTTGCGAGACTTCCAAATATTGTGGTTCATCAATTAGCTAAACAAGGCATTCTAACTTATGCTGGAAAAGTATTAGATAAACCAAGATTTTTTAAATGGTTAAACGACTCAGATAACAGACATTTTAGAATATATACAGGAAACTTATAATGGCATTAGATACTTACTCCAATCTTAAAACTACTATTGCAAACTATCTTAATAGAAGTGATTTAACATCTAATTTAGGTGATTTTATTACTTTAACAGAAGCTAGGTTAAATAGAGAGTTGCGAGTAAGAGAAATGATTAATACAGATACATCAACAACTACTGTTGCTGGTACACAATCTTATAGTTTACCGACAGGATATTTAGAAGCTACAACTGTTATTTATCAAAGTGATCCTTTTACTACTTTAAGATTTATTAATAATACAGACTTTTATAGAAAATATAATTCTACTCAAACATCAGGAACTCCAAACTTCTTTACTATTGTTGGATCTAATATATTACTAGGAGTACAACCTGACTCTGCCAAAACTTTACAAATAAATTATTATAAAAATTTAACTGCATTATCTGATAGTAATGCAACCAACGACATTCTTACAAACTATCCTGAACTATATTTATATGGTTCTTTAGCAGAAGCAGCACCTTTCATTATGCAAGATGAAAGAATAAAAACATGGGGTAGTTTATACAAAGAAGCAATTAAAAATGCTAATGAAACATCATCAAGAGGTTCTACAACATCTTCACCTTTACAGATGTCCACAACACAGGTGGCCTAGATGATTGAGTTCGGTGATTTACAAGCTGATCTTCCTTCTTATCAGAACTCTGGAGCTTTAAAAGTAGATAATGTAATACCTTTACAAAAAGGTTATCAAGCTCTACCAGGTTTTCAGGCATTAACGACAACAGGATTATCAAATGCTGCTGTGGGATTATTTACAAGTTTTAGTGCTGATGGTTCTACAAACTATGCTGGTGATAGGACAAAACTCTATCAGATGAACTCCTCATTGGTGTTTGTAGATAAAAGTAAAGCTGGTGGTTATAGCAACTCTACTACAGAGAATGCTAGAGATTTCTGGGCCTTTACACAGTTTGGATCTAATATTATTGCTACTAATTATGCAGATAATATTCAAAAGTTTACAGAAGGTACAAGTAGTGCTTTTAGTGATTTAGTAGCTCTTAAAGCAAAATACATAGCTGTTATTAGAGATTTTGTTGTTGCTGGATATACTAATGAATCAAGCACAGCTTATAACCAACGAGTAAAATGGTCAGGTATTAATGACAGTTCTACTTGGACTCCTAGCCAATCAACACAATCTGGTTATCAAGATATAGTTGGTAGTCATGGAAATGTGCAAGCAATAGTTGGTGGTGAGTCTGCTGGTGTGATCTTCATGGAAAAGGCAATCTATAGAATGTCTTATGTCGGTGTGCCATTAATCTTTCAGTTCGATAAGATTGCAGATAACATTGGAGCTTTTGCACCTAAGTCAGTAGCTTCTTATGGAAACCAAATATTTTTCTTAGCACAAGATGGTTTTTACAAACTAACTGGTGGTCAACAATTAACACCTATTGGTAATGGTAAAGTAAACAATTTCTTCTTTGATGATTTATCATCAAACCTAGATGGTATCACAAGTGCGATAGATCCTAACAACTCAATAGTTGTATGGTCATATCGAGGTGGTGGTGCTACAGGAACTACTAATAACAAATTTGTTATTTATAACTATGCAGTTGATAAATGGAGTACAGGAAGTGGATTAGATTTAGAGTTCATATCTAGTGCTTCTCAAGAGTCATTTACAACTTTAGAGAGTTTAGATGTATTAGGTAATTTAGATAACTTAACAAGATCATTAGACTCCTACTATTATGGTGAAGGTATTGTAGGTTTAGCTGGTTTTAATAGTGAACATAAATTTGGTAAGTTTATAGCAACAAGTTTATCAGCAACAGTTGATACAACAGAGTTTGAAGGTGCTGAAAATAAAAGATCAACACTAATTAATTGCAGACCGATTGTAGATGGAACATCAAATACAACAGTTACAGTCACACCAATTACAAGAAACTCACAACTTGATACTATATCAGTAGGTGATGCAGTATCGACCAATGATAGTGGATCTTGTCCATTAAGATCAACATCCAGGTATCATCGAGTTAGAGTAAATGTAACAGGAAATTTTAATACCTTATCAGGTGTAGATATAGAAGCGAGACCAGAAGGTGGCAGATAATCAGTTTCCTTTTGTACCTTTATCAATACCAGATACAGGACAACACTTACGATTAGTTTCAACATCATTGAACAATACGATCAATGGTAAATTAAACAGTACAGGAACAATCACACTTAGAGCAAGTCAAACTACTACTACTCTTAGCGATGCAAGAATAGGTGGTAATTCAGTTGTTGTGTTTATGCCAACAACTGCAAATGGAAGAACAGCTCTCAATGGACTTTATGTTTCTGCAAGAGCAAATGGGAGTGCCACACTTACTCATGCAAGTTCAGGTAACACAGATCAAAACTTATCCTACTGTGTCATTGGATAATGTTGTAACTAGAGTACCTAGTGAAGATGTTGAATTTATATGGAGTCAAGTAGCTCCATTATTAGAGAAAGCATTAGACGAAAATTACAATATTGAAGATATATTGTATGGCCTCGCTAATGATCGAATGCAACTATTTATTAGTTGGAATAATAACAAAGTCGAAAGTGCTGTTGTCACAGAAATAGCACGATACCCCAACTCGAAAGTATTACGATATTTTCTAGCTGGAGGAACTAACCTAGAGAATTGGTTAGAAAGAATACAAATAGTCATAGAGAAATTTGCAAAAAAACAAAATTGTACTCATCTTGAAGTCGCTGGTCGAAAAGGATGGGTTAGAAAATTGAAAGGATTTAGAGTTAAAGCATACTTACTAAATAAGGAAATATAAAAATGTCAAAAGGATCAAACCCACAAAATGTAACTACAACATCAACAAGTGAACCATCAGAGTTTATTAAACCCTATTACACACAAGCTATTGATGCAGCACAACAGTTGTATGAAAACCCTAATATACCTTCATTTTTCCCTAATAATACTTATGTTGATTTTGCACCAGAAACTAATACTGCCCTTCAATTAGCAAGTGCAAGAGCTTTACAAGGCAATCCATTATTAGGTTCTTCTCAACAAGAAATAAATAAAGTTTTACAAGGTGATTACTTATCACCAACTACCAATCCTTACTCACAAGCATTATTTAATCAAATGGCTGGTGATGTGACATCACAAGTACAATCACAATTTAGTAAAGCTGGAAGATTAGGATCAGGTGCTAACCAGGAAATATTATCAGACTCACTAGGTAGATTAGCTAATCAAGTTTATGGCGATCAATATAATCGTGAGAGAGAAAACCAATTAGCAGCTACCCAGATTGCACCTCAACTTGGTGAAATGGATTACAATGACATTGCAAAACTGCAACAAGTAGGTCAAGAACGAGAGAGTTTAGAAATGGCAAAACTACAAGATGCTATTGCTCGATATGATTATAACCAATTACAACCCTATCAAAAATTAAACTATTATCTTGGTTCATTAGGTGCTTCTGTACCTTCAACAACTGTATCAACACAACCTGTCTTTAGAAATACTGGTGCTGGATTACTTGGTGGTGCATTAACAGGAGCTAACATAGCTGGAATGATACCTGGACTTGGTGCTGGTATGGGAGCTATTGGTGGTGGATTACTTGGAGGATTCTTTTAATGGTAGCTTTAGCTTTAAGAAATAGAGGACTTTTACCTGATAATTATGGCAATTCTTCAGTCGTAAATTCTTCTGTAAATTCTAGGACTGTTCCTTATTCTGTAAACACTACTCCAAGAAGCAATTATAGCTTTCCAAATTTTAACCAAAATATAAGTGGTTCTAGGAGATTAAGAAATACACCCTACTCAGTATTCACAACTCCAAGTAGATTATCTGCTTCAAACAATACAAATAATCAAGGTAATTATAGTTTCCCAACTTTTAATCCAATAGCTAAACCAGCTATACCTAATAATCAAGGTAATTATAGTTTCCCAACTTTTAACCCACCAAACATTAATAAATCAGCAAAAGTACCTCCTAATCAATTAGGTCAAAACTTATTAAACTTTGCTACAAGTGGTGCTGGTGGAGCATTTGGTCAAGGATTACTTGATAAAAGTGGTTATTCTACTATGCCTGTATCTTTTGGTGAAGCTCTAGCTTCTGGGATGAAATCTATGAGTGAATTTAATAAAGAGACTAAAGATGCAGAGTTTGAAAGAGAAAAATTTGAATATTTACAATCACAAGATGCAATTACAAACGCATTGGAATTACAAAAAAATCTAAAAGGTGATGATAAAACTGCAAATATTAAAGATTTTAATTTTTATAAAAGTTTGTCAAAAGAAGATCAAGAAATTTGGGATAAGATTGATAAAAACCATCCAGGACTAGCAGCAATGATGGCTGGTGCAGTAACAGCAGCAGAACAAGGTACAGATAATGTTGTTTCACCTGGACAATTAGCATTTGATAAAACTGCTGGTGAATCATTATCAAAATTTGTAATTGAGGAACTTCCACAACAATTAGCAAATATAGATAAAATTGATGATGTTATAGCAATTATGAAAACACAAGAGGTTACTGGCCCTGTTGAGGGTGGAACTCCTTATGCACTAAAATTATTTACTAATCCAGAGTCTATAGGTGTTGAAGATGACATAAGATCAATTATTTATCAATCATTAAGAGCTACACTTGGAGCACAATTTACTGAGAAAGAGGGTGAAAGATTAGTAGCAGCCACATTTAATAAATATTTAAGTGAAGAAGTGAATATTGCTAGACTTGAGAGATTAAGAGAAGAAACAGTTAGAGGCCTTGATACTAAATCTGAAATGTATAATTACCTTCAAGAAAATGGAACTTTAAAAGGATGGGAAGGCCCAGAACTTTTAACTGGAAGTAAATACAAAGAAAATAAATCATCACTTCAACAAAGTCTATTTGATGTTAGTGACTATGATGGTCTAGATAGCGATCAATTATTAGAAATTTATGAAAGTGATATTAGTAAGGAAGAAAAACTATTCATTTATAACAATTTAGAAGCATTAGGGATTTCATAAAATGGCTACACTAAAAGATTTTAAAAAACCAAATATAAACAATAATAACAATGCTAGTTTAGATGATTTTAAATTACCTAAAGACACTAAAAGAGGTTTTATTAAAGAATACGATCCGAATACAAATGCTTTTTTTCAAGCATTAGGCAATTTAGATGAAAGTGCCTTGCAACTAGGTAAAGATATTATTACACCTTTGTTGAGTCCTGTGCAAACTGCTAAAGATTTAATATCTTTAGGATCTAGTGTTGTAAATCTTGTTAGACCTGGTGAACAAGGAAATGAAGAACTTGCAAAACAAGTAGGTAAGTTTTTTAAAGATCGTTATGGTGGTTTAGAAAATATTAAAAAAACCTTTGCTACCGATCCTATTGGTATGTTGTCAGATGTCTCTATTATTTTTAGTGGTGGTGCATTGTTGCCAGGTAAACTTGGTAAAATAAGCCAAGTGGCTAGTAAAGTAGATCCTATAGTTGGTGGTACAAAACTTGTTGGTAGTGGTGTAAATTTAGTAAGTAAAGCACCCTCTAAAATATTAGGTATGACAACTGGTGCTGGTGAAACAGCTATATCAACTGCTTTTAGATCAGGTCAAAAAGGTGGAAAAGTTGCTGAAGATTTTAGAAGTAACATTACTGGTAAAGAAAGTATAGGAAAAGTTGTTGAAGATACTCTTGAATCATTAAAAAATAAAAAGTCACAAACTTCCAAAACATTTGTTGAGGGAAAAAATAAATTAGATTTAGGATCAAAAAAAGTAAATCCTGAAATAATTTCTAATATTGCTGAAGATATAGTGCAAAGTAAAAGTTTAGGACAGTTTGAACTATCAAGTAAAGCACAAGGAAAGTTAAAACAATTAAACAAAATTATTGAAGAATGGAGATTAAATCCAAAAAATCATAATTTAGAAGGTCTTGATGCTCTAAAAAGAAGAATTGATGCAGAGTACCCTACTGGTATTAATGTTGGTGACTCAGGTAGATTAGTATCTGATGTAAGGAATAAAATTAAAGATATAATTGTCAAAGAGTCTCCTGATTATGCAAAAGTTATGAATGCTTATGAAGAAGCAATTAAACTTGAGAAAAAATTAAAAAATGAACTTAGTCTTGGTAAAAGAGCTGATGCTGGAACAACTTTAAGAAAATTACAATCAGTTATGAGAAACAATGTTAATACAAATTTTGGTAGCAGACTTGAAGCATTAAAATTACTTGATACAGCAGATGGAAATTTGATGGCAAAACTTGCTGGTCAATCTTTAAACACTTTAACACCAAGAGGATTACAAAGTTTAATTCCATCAGGTGCTTTGGGAGTAGGAAGTTCAGCTTTGTTGGGTGGTGGTTTTATCAATCCTTTGGCTATAGCACCAACTTTAATTACTAGTTCTCCTAGACTAATGGGTGAAGCTGCTTATTATTCAGGTGTAGCTTCAAGACCTTTTGCAGCAATGAGTAACGCAATGAGTAAATTACCATCACCAGTTAGATCAGCATTAAAACCCTCTAATGTATTTAGAGGTTCAAGAGCTATTGGTTTATTAGACAGACCAATAGATGAAAACAGATCAGCATTAGAGAATAGAGGATTATTATAATGACAGTATCAAGTTATAGCACAACAGCAAGTAGCAACACAGCCATAAATGGAGTTAATATATCAGAGGGCATGAGTCCATCTGATGTAAACAATGCCATTAGAGAACAATTAAAAGATGTTAGATCAGTCTGGAATGACAAAGAATGGTTTATACTAGGCGATGGTGATGGCACAACTACCTTTACAAGAGCTAGTACAACCTCTGTCACAATAGCTTCTAATATAACTTCTACTCACCATGTAGGTCGTAGAGTTAAAATAGTTGGATCTAATACAGGAACTATTTATGGAAAAATTGCAACTTCAAGTTATTCTTCACCTAATACAACTTTAACATTTACACTAGATAGTGGCACAATTAATTCAGGTGACTCTACTGTAGATGTTTATGTAGGTTCAAATTATACTGGCTACTCAATTCCTGTTATTGATGAAGATGCTATGGGTACTGATAGTGCTATCCTCCCTCCTTCTCAACAATCAGTTAAAGCATTTGTTACTTCCGGTACAGTCACCCTATCCAATAAATCTATAGCTTTAGGTAGCAACACAGTTACAGGTACAACAGCACAATTTAATAGTGCTTTATCAGATGGCAGTTTTGCAACACTAGCTGGTTCAGAAACTTTAACTAATAAAACTTTAACAAGTCCTGTCCTTAATACAGGAATTAGTGGTACTGCTTTTAAAGATGAAGATGATATGTCAAGTGATAGTGCTACTGCTGTTGCTTCTCAACAATCAATTAAGGCCTATGTAACTGCCCAATTAACAGCAGAAGATTTAGACTTTGCTGGTGATAGTGGTACAGGTTCAGTAGATTTAGACTCACAAACATTTACGATTGCTTCAGGTGAAGGTATTGATACTTCTGCCTCTAGCCAAACACTAACTATTAGTGGTGAAGATGCTACAACATCAAACAAAGGTATAGCTTCATTTAGTTCTGATAACTTTGCAGTATCGAGTGGTGCTGTTACTATTAAAGATGGTGGAGTTGCTAATGTAGAACTGGCTAATGATAGTGTCTCGTATGGTGGTGTGTCCTTAGATTTAGGCCAAACAGATAGTACCCCAGCTTTTAACTTATCAGATGCAACTTCTTATCCAACAAGTGCTTTAAATGGTACGATTGCAAGTTCACAATTAGCTTCAGGAATAGATGCTACTAAGATTGCAGATGGATCAGTTACTTCAACAGAATTTCAATACATCAATACTTTATCTTCAAATGCTCAAACTCAATTAAGTGGTAAATTAACTGCTTCTAATGATTTATCCGATTTAGCTTCAGCTTCTACAGCAAGATCAAATCTTGGATTAGGAACTATTGCTACTCAAGCATCAAGTTCAGTTAGTATTAGTGGTGGTTCGATCACAGGTATAGGTAGTCCAAGTAATAATACAGATGTCGCTATTAAATCTTATGTTGATGAAGCTGTTGCTGGTCTTAGAACAAGAATTATAGCTGAATGTGCAACTACAGCTAATGTCAATTTATCAAATGGATTAGAAGCTGGTGATACCATTGATGGTATTACCCTTGTTGCTGGTGATAGAGTTTTAGTTAAAGACCAATCTACTGCTACTGAAAATGGTTTATACCTGGCAGTATCAAGTGGAGCAGCTAGTCGTGATCCAGAATACGATACAATCGCAGAATTAAGTGGTGGGTTAATCGTAGTTAATCAAGGATCATCTAATGATAATAAAATATTTCTTTGTACTACAGATAGCACAGGTTCAGTTGGTTCAACAAACATAACCTATACTCAAGTCACACCTTCAAACACAGGTACAGTTACTTCTATAGGATTAACACAGTCAGGATCAGAGTTTAGTATATCAGGTTCGCCTGTTACTTCATCAGGAAATATTACATTAGATGTAAACAGAATTAGTGCCACTAAGATTGGTGCAAACACTAATATATCAGATACAGAATATGGTTACTTGAATGGTGTATCGAGTTCAATTCAAGATCAATTAGACGCAAAAGCAACTGCTGGATTTAGTATCGCTATGGCAGTTGCATTATAGGAAAGGTAAATAATGGCACAAAATTTTAGAAATCAAATAGTCAGAAACACAGGTACATCAGGAGTTGATATTCTTAACGCAGTTGACAGTTACGATACTGTTATTGGTATAAGATTAGCTAATGTTCATACAGCAGCAATTAGTGTAGATGTATATATTGTTAGATCATCAACAAACTACTACTTAGTTAAATCAGCACCTATCCCTGTCGGTGGCTCACTTGAGTTAATTGATGGAGGTGCGAAAGTTGTATTAGCTTCAGGTGATAAAATTGCAGCAGTTTCAACAGCAGCTAACAGTTTAGATACAGTTGTTTCTTACATAGACACAATTAGCACATAGGAGATAGTATGGGATATATTGGAAAACAACCAGCTAGTGCAGCATTAACAGCAGATGATATAACAGATGGTATTATCTCTACAGCTAAAATAGCTGATGATGCAGTTACTTCAGCTAAAGTTGCGTTTAGTCTAGGTAAAGTAGGACAAGTACAATCATTTAGAACTACAAATGAGCAAAGTACATCTTCAACAAGTTTTGTTGCATCAACGATAACTGATTCAATAACTTGTTCGGCAACATCAAGTAAAGTTTTAATTTTTGTAAATGGTGGTAGAGCTTCTTATAGTGGTGGTACAGCAGAGGGAACAGTACATTTGTATTATGCAGTCGGTAGTGGTTCTTATAGTTCAATAGTAAATATAGTTAATTCAAATGTAAATGAGAGTGGGGGGTATGGAAAACCAGCAATGAGTTTTAGTTATCTACACAGTCCAAGTTCTACATCTGAACTTCATTATAAAATTTATTATAAAACAAATGCAAACACTTATTATTTAAACTCAGGTTCATCTTCAACAACTATAACATTGATGGAGATATTAGCATAATGGCAAATTTAGAAAAATTTTGGAAAGCATTATTTATTTTAAAACCTAATGTTGAAGCTAATGTTCATGGAGATATTTTAACAGAAGATGATTTCAATAATATTGAATGGGTAACAGGAGTAAATGGAGAAATAGCTATAACAACTAAAAGTAATCCACATTCAGAAATAACTTGGATTAAAGTAAAAGAAGAAATGGGTAAATTATAATGTCTTTAATAAAAATAAAATCAGAAAGTATGAATCTTGCAGATACCTATGCGTTTACTGGTACTGTTACTGGTGCTAGTGATATAACTAAAATTGTTACAGTTGATGGAGCTGGTGCAAGTCAAGTAGACTTTGATGGTAATTTAGGTTCTTATACTTATAACATGATTATATTTAAAGATTTACAAACTGCAAGTGATGTTAGTTTTAATATGAGATATTTTCATGGTGGTACTATTGCTACAAATGCAAACCATAGATTTGCTGGAAAAATGAGAAGTAGCACAGGTAACGATGAAAATCAAAATAATGATAGTGCTGATCATTTCCAGATAATGAGTGCTATTGATGATAGTAGTTCAGGAGCTGTTGGTTCAACAGGAGTAATTTATATACCAGCAACAACTGTTTCTTATATGCCAACTTTTTTTGGAAATGGATTTCAACAATCACATAATGGAAATAAAAATGCTATCTATTATGCTGGACATAATACAGGACAAACAACTGCACCATCAGGTGTAAG
>Ga0209645_1000487_pt1 | contig 20301 bp, 34 predicted proteins | sample ETNvirenome_6_30_FD_184070 | JGI IMG/M metagenome (GOLD analysis project Ga0209645, IMG submission 184070) | Marine viral communities from the Pacific Ocean - ETNP_6_30 (SPAdes) (version 2) | ecosystem: Environmental > Aquatic > Marine > Oceanic | place: Pacific Ocean | collected 2013-06-19
CTTCTGAGAATACATCTGGTGCTCCAGAACCTTCAACAAAAGATGTACCGATAACTTGACATTTAGTGTTATCTCCACCTGTTTCTGTTTCTCCATCTTTAGATGAAATAGTCTTACCAACAAAGCTGGTGCTAGCACCATTATCTACAGGTGCTGACTCTATTCTTACTATGATTGTTTCAGCCGTACTAGACTCTTCGTAACCTACAGCAAAAACCATTCCCTTGATTAGAAAGTCTACTGAAGTTCCACTATCTACTGATTCTTCAACTGTGTATGTAATGCTAGAACCAGACGCAGGAATTGAATGAGAGCCAACAAGCACGAAGCTTCTGTCTGTCATAGAAATCTTGGTTCTATCTTCTAAAAATCGGAATTGAGGGTCATCCGTAGGAACTTTGGCTACCTTAGAGAGATACACGAAAAAAGGTGATTCATCTGGGGCCAACTCCGCTACACGGTCTGAGAAATTGAACAGTCTACGAGTGTGAAAGCCTGAAGAGGCCGCACCCGGGTCGCCAACATTCACAATTCCTTGATTGTAATTTGCCATTTAGGGCTCCTTGTTATATTTGTTTTCTATTTGAAATGCTCATAACACCCTTCCAAACATCCTCTAATTCATTAGGTTGTTCAGGAGCAGAACCTTGAACCACACCAGCCGTAGTTGGAATAGTTTTAGTTTTTTGAACAGCTTCTAAGTTTGGCGATACTTTACTTTCTCCACCTTTATGCTTTCTGTACACATCAACCAACAAGTCCAAAGGAAGTTCTTCTCTTGGTGTCGTTGCAAACTGTATAAAATCATCAGCCATATTCGGGTCTGTAATGCCATGCTTACTAGCTAGGTCTTGCTTTAGGTTGTTAATTGCCATTTGTTGCTGAAACCCTGCCATCTGTTCTTGAACAGCTTGCTGAGCAACAGCCTTTTCTTGTTGCACCCTCATCTCATAAGAGGGAGAACCCGGCTTGTAATAAGCTTCCCAAGGGTCAAAAGAATCTTCTGTAACCTTTGGTTCTTCTTGCTTACTAGCCGTATTACCACTAAGTGTGTTTCTCATAGCCTCAACAACATCGGGTCTGTCTTGTAAAACTTTTCCCAACTGTTGATACTTACGAAGCTCCTCGACTTCGTTATTAAGCTTATCATAATCAGCAGATTTCTTGTCATACATTGATTGAAACTTCTTAGCCTCATCTACGACTTCTTCTCCTGCAGGTGCTGGAGTTTCTCCTCCTACCTGTTCTGGCTCAACAACTTGTTCTAAAACTTCGCCTTCTACACCTTCTATTGTGGTATTTTCGTGCATAGTGTTATCCATTATATTCCTCGATTTCTTTTAGTTAGCATCACCTAATTAAAGATGTCTGTAAAAGCAGAACCGGGAATTGTTCCCACTACTTCTGTTTTCATTAGCTTACAGCCTGTGTTTCTGAATCAACAATTCTTTTTAGATTATCAACTTGAACCTTAGTTTTAAACTTGGTATCATTCTTGATTTCATTAAGCCTGCTCTTGAACTTCTCAGTTTCAGCCCTCTTTCTTGAATTAAGCGTTTCACGCTCTGCAGTCTGGAGGTCTCCACTAAGTTTCTTAACTTGGCTTTCGAGTTGTTTGATATAAGATTGCATCTGAGCCATTTGACCCTTTCGCTGTAAGACACCTTCTTTGTCAAAGATTTCAGTTTTCTTTAAAACCTCGACATCATCTACCAGATTCATTCTAAATGCCTCAAGGTAAAGCTGATACTCAGCCATTCTATTTGAGGGTAGAGTTGAACCGGATATGATTCTCACATCATAATGCCCCACCGTGATGTTGTTTGTGATGGCATTAATTTCCTGACTCTTATCATCATACATATTTACCGTAAACTGAGTAATATCATTGTTTGGCTGTACGATTCTAAATGTCTTGGAGTAAGTATAATGACCCTTGGCTAGGTTGTATAAACTTTTACCTAACCTTGTCAAACTTCCTTCAATATCCCTTAACTTAGACTTGCCACGAGTCTCGCCCATTTCAGCAAGCATTGCAGTACCACGAACTGTTTCTGGAGCTGATTCTCTAAAACCCTGCATCAACTCTGGGATACCAAAACTTAAATCTATATAGTGCTCTATTCTACTCATTAAATTATAAAACTCTCCTGACAATGATTGTGGGGCAGGGAAATGAGGTGCACCGAACTCAGGGTTATAAGGTATGACAGCATTAGGTCTAGCCCAATCCTGCTCCAACTGCCCCAAATCATCTACGCTCCCCTCTGGAACCATAAGCTTTAGTCCAGCAGAGGCTTGAGCGTGTGAGAGAGTGAGAGAGAAAAGCTTATTTAAAAGTCTTTGTGAATCTTTTACTTTTGATATATCTGACTTTGGATAAGGTGTACCTGTCCAAATATTAGGAACTGGTATAATCGGATATATGTCTGTATTCAATATTTGTTCATACAAAAGAATATTACCTGCAGTTGCACAAACTTTAATTCTTGTTTGAGTTACCTCTACTATCTCTATCATCTCAGCTTGTATTAACAACTGAGCATTCTCTGATTCAATAAACTGATTATACTTATCAACATCTAGTATAACTTCCGAACCATCTTGCTTGTTAAATACCCTATAAAAAGGTACTTTTACTTTCATAAATCTTTCTAGTATTCTATACTTATTAACCCTGTTGTATTCTGATTCATATGTAACATCTGGAGTAAAAGATTGAGAAGAGTTTTTTCTTCCTGACTCAGGATAATCTTCTTCATCATAATATGTTTCTAGGTCTTGTAAAAAAGGTTCAACTTGCGGATACATATTTACAAGCTGGTCTTCAGTTAGGATGGTAGATAGTATAATACCAGATGCATCATCTGCATAACGATGTCTTGAGGCAGGGTCTACATAAACTCTAAATGGGTCTACATAAGTATACTTAACTTCACCTCTTCCGTAATCAGCTTCAGGGTCAATATATGCATACAAGTAACCCATACCTGCAGTAGCATAATCATGGACAGCTTGCTTGAATTGAGTATCTCCATCTGATATATCCCATATATACTCAAGTATAGTTCTCCAAACATTAGATATTCTACTGTCTGAGTCTTCTCTACCTACTGCACTATACTTAGGAGACCTAGAAGTCAACAATGATTTTAGTTTTTCTATTGCCGCATATACACGGTCAATAACAAAATCACCTTGACCAACTGCTCTTAACGCATCTGATTCTTCTTGTGAATAATGATTACCTAGAAAAAAGTCTACAGAGTCTCTAGCTTCTACATCCCATTCAGACCTAGCATCTCTCCACATTCTCCATAGCTGTCTGTTTACTTCCGACTTCTGTACTTCGTTCTTTTCTAACTCTCGTATACTAGAAATAGATACACCTACCTTTTTGGTGGTGAATATACAAAGATAAATATATACAATGCAAGAACTTTTTTATATTTTTTGTCCAGTTACCCAAGATATAACTCTTTTGGTTGTTTTTGACACAGACTTAACTGTTTTGTTTTCTAGAAAATCCAATGCATCAAACTTCTTACTAACAGGAGGCCTAGCTTTATTTATAGCATACCACAAGCCATCAAGTATATCATCATTCTTTCCTTTTGGAAACTGAAACATTTCATCAACTAAGCTATTATGACTTCTTTTTATAAACATCTTTCTTCTGTTTACTATTGGTGCTAGCAATGACTCCAACCTATCTTCTTTTTTTATACCACTAGGAGGTCTAACACCTAATGCTATGCCCGGAGCAACCTTTCTTTCTTTACCAGATAAACTATTGACAGCATCTTTTATTATACCCTGAGCACCAACATGCTCAACATTAACTCTTTTTACAGGAGAAAACTCTCTAGCATACTCAAGTATTTGTTCTGGCATATCATATAAAGGTATATGTTCTCTCATGTAATCAATGACATATATGTTTCTATCACTATCTATACCTATTACCATAATAATCTGATAGTCACTAGACTCTGTAGCTTCATAAGCTAAGTCAACACCCATATAAATATTTACAGGTATAGCATCTTTTGTATTGACAAGGTATGCATATCCATCCCTGCTTTCAAACTCATGGTCATAATACTCAAGTCTATCTGTTTTAAACTTTGCATTCTCTAAATCTCTAGCTTCATTTAGATACTCTTGTGCAAACTTATGTGCTAAGCCTACATCTTCAAACCTTCTTCTTATATCTAAAAGCTTTTCTTTTGAAAAGTAACTAGGCCAAAGAACTGTACCATCTGTATCTATAGCCTTGTGATACATAACATCCCATGCATAACTTCTCTTATCTCTTTCTGCTTCTACATATCCATCATATATACTTTGCAAGAATGAATCATAGTGCACTATTGTACCAATCAACCAGATTGAACCTTCATTACCTTTTGAGTTCTCAAGTGCAGGTTCTACTGTTGACATAACCCACTCTTTAATCTCTCTTCTTCTGTCTGGTGTTTTTGTATTTAACTCTGATTCAAAGTCATCAAGTATAATCTTTGTATATCTTAACCCTAGCTGAGAACGACCACGAAGTCTTTGTGATGTACCCTTGGCTATAATTCTATCACCTTTGCTAGTTGTAAACTCTTTTTCAGTCCACTTACTTCCTTGTATGCTACCAAAGTAATAGTTAAGTGCAGGATTTGTTTCTATGTGGTTTTGTAAGTATTTGATATGGTCAATAGCCTGAGACTGTTCCTCAGCAACCCAAGCAATAAATTCTTTCTTTCCCTCTGGATTAAAGTAAAGATGGTACAGCAATGCTGTCTTAGCTAACGTAGACTTACTGTGTCCTCTAGGAAGTATGATACAGTTTCTTTTCTTAGTCTCATCTAATAGTAAGTTGTTTAATTCATAGTGATATGCGGCAGGAGTTGACTTCATAAAGTCATCTGGTAAGAACAACTGACCGAAAGATATAATGTCTTTTCTTGCTAGCTCAAGAACTCTCTCTTTCTCAGACACATTGTTCTTATTTATATTTACTTTCTTAGGTTTAGGCACTCTTCTGATAACCAATCCTGTTTAGGAACCTTTTCAAACACCTTAGTTCCTTGCATAAGAGCAGGGCCAATAGTATACATCCAAGCATCTATCACCTCATCTTTCTTATGAACCTTAACAATTCTTCTTTCATAAAGACCTGTGTCTATACTTTCATATATATCATAACCTGCTATGTCTGCTTTATCTACATCCATAACCTCAACAACCATACCTTTTGCATTCCTATCATGTAAAGCGGCAGGAAAATGCCTGTGCCCCGGAAAGACTAAAGAAAACCCATTGACACTATATGTGTCTCGTTTTCCATTTCTTAGTGTTCCGTATACTGCTAACTTATTCGTCTTCATCAAAGTCTTCTTTAAAGTTCCAATATTCTTGTAAATCATCAATTGGAAACATTTGGTGTTCATAAAACAACTCATATATCTCAGTTGCTATTAATTGAACATCCATATCGTTATCCAAGTTCCTATTAGAATTGTTGGCATGCTCTAAGACTTGAAGGCATATTTCGTATAGATTCAACTTTCTATTTCCTTTTTAGCTTCTGCAAGCTTTTTTGTGTTATTGCCACTTATTGCATCAAGCTGTTCACTTGAAAAACCTTGAAACAAAGTAACAGATTCAGACTTCTTCTCTGTATCTCTCATACCAGCTATAGCAACAAGTTCTTTCAACAAAGATACTTTATCACTATCCCTAGATGCTTCTGACTCAATAATGTCTTTCATCTTCTCAAGTATGTAAAGAGGCGTTATCTCAGCCTCATTCATTACCTTTTCTATTTCTTCTCGTATCAAACCTTGTATCCTTTTTGTACTCATAAGTAGACCTGCATTCTTCTTAGCATGTTTTCTGCTTTTAGCAGGGAATGCTTTCATAAATGCATCTACTGTATCTTCACCCTTTGCTACATACTTAGCAAATAAAAATTCTTTTCTTGTAGGTGACTTCCTTTCCTTTACTACTTCATAAGCTGTTTTGTCCTGAGCACCGAAAGAATACATGTTCTTTCTCATTGCTCCTTTCATCTTTGTTGATTTGTTGCAAACAAAGGAACCTATAACAGTTCTAATGTAGTCAACATATACATTACCTCTTTTTAAAGAACCTCTTTTTAAAACCTGACATACTTGGCCATCATCACATAGTACCCATTCTTCTGACTTTGCAGTTCTCCAGTCATGATGTAATACTTGCTTTGGATACCATTCTTGAAACTCAGTCTCATTATCAAATAGATAATAGTCTTTGTTCTTTATCTTTCTTATTTTCACTAAGCTTTGATAACTTTACCATCAACTGTACTTACCCCATTTACTATCTGATGAACAGTTACATTGAAGTTTCTGTTCTTATGAAAGTCTACAATAGCAAATGCATGTTGCCAATTATGTTGTCTGTTACCTAACCACTCGTTAGCTTCAGCTCTCATGTCCTTTAAGCATCCTATTGACCATGCTGATTTAACCCCGTCAATATGAGTAATGGATGATTGCTGTATATCATGATGATGTCCATACATAACATTACCACCAAGGCGAAGCAAGTGGTTACGAGTATGATTAACCCCAGCGAAATGATGTCCGTGATAGAAATTGATTTTACCAATCTTAAGCATCTTGCCAATCTTGTGGTACTTGTATCCACGCTCAGCAAGTTTAAGTGCATTTTTAACAAGCATATCTCTAGCCAGATACGGATTCTCCTCAACAAATCTATTAAGCCAATCATCATGGTTCCCCTCACAGAAATGACGTTCTTTAGTTCCTGCCTTATCCAATGAAGCATCTATAATGTCCATACCTTTATTTACTTCTTTTATCTCTTCGTAAACAAAAGGTAACTGATATTCCAATGGAGGCCTTTTCTTTTTCTTCCATTGCCAATGGGACACAGACTCCCATTCACCCGTGTCCCCTAAATCAATATATATATCTGGCTTAACAAGCTCAATAGCCTTACACAATACTTTTATTGCTTTCTTGTCTTCAAATGGAAAGTGCTTGTCGGGAGTAACTATAGCTCTTTTCACTTCATTACTCCCTTAAGCACCTTTACTAGGCATATGATAAATAATCCTTCCAAGAAAAACCATAGCTTTCCAGAAATCATTGCTAATGTTACTAATGCTACCTTCATTACTTATCTCCTCTCTTCTCCCATAATAAGTCCCCTACACCTAGTTGAAACAATCCGTTAGCCAATGTGTCAATATAATGCTCATCTTGCTCTGCAAAGCCAGCATTGGTAAGTATAGCATGTATTGTCTCATGTATTAATGTTTCTTTCTTTCTTGAAAGTGTTTGCTCTTTGTCAATGTTAATTACACATTCTTTTGTATTGTGCATACCTAGTACAATACCTCCCTCTACTTTCATCTCATCAACAAGTTTTACTTTGTAATGGTGTCCACCGATTATCATTTGCTCTCCAATAGTTTAGTTACTGTTATTTTGTCTTGCATTCCCGGTATAACAATCTTCTCAAAGTATTCGCATCCTTTTTCAACTGAACACTTCTCACCACTTAACTTTTCAGATAACCTAAATGATAAACCTTTCTCTGTCCTAGTAAAGACACAACCGACGCATTTGCCTGCATCCCAGTTTGCACAATGTGTTCTCGCTATGTTAAGTAATTTATTCATATACCGTGCCTGAATATATAAACATAAGTATAAATATGTCAAGAAATTAATTTATTTTAAAATAGTTCTTGCTTTTTGTGTACTTTGCTTAGTATATTATTAGGGACTTAAGCCCGGGAGTTACTTAGTTTACTTAGTAAAGAAAGAAAATATATTACTAACGTAATATTAAAAGAAAGAAAGTGGGAATATTACTAACATCACTACTATTACTACCACAAGATGACTTAGACCTAGATAAGTTATTCAAAGAAGCTAAGTGGGAAGAGATAGCAGATGTCCTAGACAACGGATATGAGGTAGAAAAAGTAACGAAAGTAGCTGGAGTCAGGGGAAGTGAAGCAAAAGACGAGATATTAGATTATTTGTACTATTTAGTGGATACGAAAACAGGGGAAAAATCCATCAAAATAGACTAAGCCTAGTATATGTACCAGTTTTGCAAGAAAATGCCGTATATAGGCAAAATATCGCCAAATAACACTACTTTAACTCCTTACCTCTACAGAATTTTTACAATATATTTTGAAAACTCTTGCATTAGGTAACTTTTCATAAGTAAATTCAGGTAACAAAAGGGTTGAGAAAATGAAAACTACAATGGAAAAGGCTATGGATAACCATTGGCGAGAAGAATCAAGCTTTAAAAATATTAACGAAGCTATCAAACTAGCAAAGAACCTCAGTATTACAGACACTATAGACGCATCTAGTAAAGTACGCTATGATTTAGCAGAAATAGTAAGTAGACTACAAAACGCAGATGAGCTAGAAATACTAGATACACCGGAATATACAGGTAATACCTTTCCCTGTAGCTAACTTAAACTACCTATTCTTAAAAAATAGCACCAATTTGTGTGTGCCTCTTATTTGCGGCATAGTCCCCCCCTCGTTACCGATTCGGTTTTTCGAATCTAGGTTCGATTTTTCGAATTTACGTTCGAATATTAGAATCATCATTCTATATTTATTGAGAATGAGTCTCATTATCATTAACAAATCCCTGGGATTCTTATTGCGACTGAGTCTCATTAGCAACTAATATCCTTATTGAGATTGCGTCTCATTAACAATAGCACACCCTAGCCTTATTGAGACTGAGTCTCAGTATCACCGAAAAAGCCTGAATTTACGAAAAACAAACATTATATCCTATATATTTATAATGCTATTTTTTTTGTATTATAGGGCGTGAAATTACGTTTTAAAATAACCAATCAAATCTACTATATTTAGTAGATAAAAGGATAATAGATAACAATGAGTAAGAAACTAACAGGCGAACAATACAAAAAGCTAGTAGATCAGCAAGGGAAAGATATTGCTGATTCTATTGCTTCAGTTCTAGGTGTAGCTACTAAGAGAATAGGAAAGCTACAATTTGCACCTAAAACTTTTCTTGAAAAGTGGGATGCGTGTCTAGAACAATTTGAGTTAGATAGGAAAGAATGGGAAAATAATCTTCCTATAGATGATGAGACTGGACGACCTCAACAGATTAGCAAAATCAGTCTAAACATAAACAAGTAGAACGGCGAAATAGTAGAACGGGCTTAGTAGAACGCTAAGCCCTTCTGCTTAAACTTATCTCTAGACTTCGTATCTAGTAGAAGCAAAAATAGTAGATGCGAATTTTATAGATAACAAAAGTCGTAGAGGCAATTATGATAGATGATATAATAGTAGATATGCAATCACCTACTCCACTCGATCTATATAGATATAGTAGTAGTGGTACAGTAGATATTCGTATCTCTAGACATGGTAAAGACTATACGATAAAAATAGATGATACCGAACTAGATAAGCCTATTCTATTAGAAAATATATCTATTAGCATGGTTAAGACATGGGAGTTAATAGAAGTATTTAGGAAGAAAGCATATAAAGAGAACAAAGTGGTTAACGTCTATGATGAGTATAGTAGAACTAGTTATAAGAGAGTTACTTTAGCTACTACATTAAATGGACTAGAAGAAGCAGAAGCTATAGAACGTCAAGCTAAGAGAATGGCTAGTACTCGTAGAAGGATGGTAGTAGACAATACCTACCACAAGAGAAAGGGTAGACTTCTAGACCCTAGAGTTATTAGACCGATACTAAGAGAGGAAAAGACATGGTAGATAAATTCGACAAGATAATGGAAGAGATAGTAGAAAGGATAGAAGATGTAGGAGAGGTTCTAGCTATATTAGCACCTATCTACATATTGTTACAACTACTAAGGATATGGTTGTAGATGCAAACATTTCTACCACACGAAGATTTCTCTATCTCTGCTAGTATGCTAGACTATCGTAGACTAGGTAAGCAGAGAGTAGAAGCATTACAAATATACAATGTATTAGTAGATAATCCAACTCTACAGGGTAAGAAGTACAAGGGTTGGAGGAGACATCCTGCCGTTCTAATGTGGGATGGTCATGTAGAAGCGTTGTTACTCTACAAAAACAAGATGATAGAAGAGTGGATACTTAGAGGTTTCAATAATACAATGGAACTTGTAGGTCTGCCAGATTCTATAGAGATGCCCTCTTGGTTGGGCGATGATAGAGTACACGCTTCTCATAGAAGCAATCTACTACGTAAAGACTTAGAGTATTACTACTCTAGGTACAAGTGGCAAGAGCCGATAGACATGGAGTACTATTGGCCTATCTAATAACTAACAAGGAGAATGTATGAGAGAGATACTACACCATCTACTTGGTTCCTGTGGAGAGAGTCATGTCAGTCTACTGACTATACTTTCTAGTGGTGTTGTTATTATGTACAGAGATTATATAGTAGCAATACTCAAGGAGGTAAGAGATGCTATATTCAAATGACGTCTATCTACTAGATACAACTAATGCTAGATATACTAGTGCTAGTAGTTTCAAAGAGATAGATGTTCTCTACGACTACGATGTCTATGCTAATGACAGAACTCTACAGTCTTATCATTTTAAGACTATAGCATCTAGAGTAGCTAAGATACTAGATGTAGCTAAGATAGAAGATTGGAATAACCCTAACTCTAAGTATGTACTAGGTGTTCTAATAGAAACTAAAAAAGGTAGTAATAGAATATTATGTAGAGCTACTGATCTATTATATTCAGATAGACGATTGTACAATCTAACATTTGAGTATAATGTAGTAGATGAAATAAACTATAAGTCAGTTTATTACAGTAATTTACTACATAGTAGATATGAAGATAGTCTAGATATGATAGAATATCTCTTATCTACTGATGGATATAGAATTACTAGTGAGGTTAAACCTCTACATAAGAAAATACAAGATTTAACATTTGTAGATAATACTTATGTAAGTGAGCCTACTGTTAATAGATTCTATCTACAAGGTCAATGGCAACAAATATTATCTTTGGCTATTAGAAAAAATACTAGAAGCAATAAACTCTACAATACTTGTACTAAGTGTAGCGACATAGTAAGTGATACATATGTACATAATGAAGATAAGTACTGCAACACTTGCTACAATACTACAGTAGAAAAATGCGATGCTTGTCATACAGATTACAAATTAACTGACTTAGTAGGTATACTTAGTGTAGAAGACAGAAACACTAGAAGCACATATCTAGACTTAGATATTACTAGGTGTTGTAAGTCTTGTTGGGATAGTCTAATTATATCTTGTGAACATTGTAGACGCTCTGATGTAATAGACCTTGACCAGCTTAGAGACTTAGAACATTCTACTGATAGGAGACATCTACTAATAGACTTTGCTAGAAACCATGAGAACTATCATAATGTTTTAGGTCGTAGATATTGTACCTCTTGTGCAGATCTAAAGTTGCAGTCTTATCTAGCTAGTCCTTTTAGATTTAGAAGGCTACCTATAAAACTAGCAACTAAGAGTGAGTACAATAGATACATAGGTATAGAAAGTGAGGTTATAACTTGCTACGACGACTCTGAAGACTACGTAAATGCAGTAGGTGAGCCTAACTACTTTGAGGTAATAGAAGATGGCTCTCTAAACTCTGGAGGTGTAGAGTTTGTAACTCATAAACCTATCATAGGTGATACAGTAGTAGAAGCACTAGACAGTCTAGAACAGACACATAGAGAAGATGACAACTATACAGATGAGAGCTGTGGTATACATATACATATGAACGCACTAGACTTTAACTTTACAGAGATACAATCTCTACTAATGATTATGTCTAGGTTGCAAGGTTATATCTATAGAGGGTTACCTAGCAATAGAACAGATAACACATACTGCAAAGAGATACCTATGAGTCCTAGAAAAATATCTAGAATGAGAAGCCTAACTCATCTAGTAAACGAATACTACAAGAGTGCAAATACTAACCTTACTGATAATAAGTACAATGATGCTAGGTACTTTGGTACTAATATACACGCTAGGTTCTACTTAGGTACAATAGAATTTAGATACCATGAGGGTAGTATCTACTCTAGACCTATTAAAGATTGGATACAATTTCTCAATAGAATTATGACAACGGCTACAAGATTACAAAGAGACCCTGTGCTTTGTAGCAGAATTATTTCTGACAAAATACCAACTATGGATATACTTAAAGATGTAACAGGTGTATTCGGTGCTGAGTATATAGACAGGAGAATAGATAACAACTAACAAAAGGAGAAAATAGTATGTGTGGAATCTTTGGATTCGCTAAGACTAGTGGTAGACAATCTGACAATCAGATGAGGATTCTTAGAGATGTGTTCACCGAGCTAACAGATGAGTCTTCTATCCGTGGTACGGATAGTACAGGTTTTTCTATTATTGATTCAGATAGTAGACATACCTACAAGACGCTTGTAGATTCATCTAGCTTGGTAGATATGCATGACTTTGATGCTAATATTCTATCACGAATAACAAGAGACACTACCATTGTAATGGGTCACGTTAGACTAGCTACGCATGGTAAGGTAAAGGTAACTAATGCACATCCGTTTACAGTAGGAGATGTAGTAGGTGTACACAATGGTGTCATCTACAACTACAATGAAGTAGCTAAGTCTATGGGTAAAGGTGTACCCGAAGTAGACTCGCAGGTATTGTTTCAGTCTCTTAATAGAAACAAGATGCATGAAGCCTTCGAGAATATAGAAGGTGACTTTGCTCTGACATGGGTAAAGGATAGTAATAGAAAGGTACACCTAGCTAGAGAGTCTGGTAGACCTATGGTGGTAGCTTATTGGAAGAAGGCTAGAATATTGTTTTGGGCTTCTACTAAAGAGATTATGCAAGACGCTATGCTTAGAGCTGGTCTAGTTCTACCAATCAAGAATGTACCCGAAGACTATATCTATACGTATGATGTAGATAGCTTTGACAGTAAGCCTAACAGAGAGCAAGTACAGTTTGAGACCTTGTCTCAATACAACTACAAGACTTCTATGTACGGAGGTTGGTCTTGGAGAGATGAGTATACTAGAGGTGCAAGTCCTGCTACTATGGCTCTACCTGCTACCTGTGATAGTAGAAAAGAGATGTGTGAGTATTGCTATGAGTGGATAGATCAAGAAGAGATATGGACAGATGCAGATAACAAGAGAGTGTGCTTTGACTGTGAGTACTTTGTAGACAAAGACGCTTATAGCAATGAAGATAAGAGGGAGGTGAAAGATGATAGATCGTGGTTCTCATTCTAAGAAGAAGGTTATACTAGTAGGATTTCCTAACCCTATCAAACTAAAGTCTAAGAAGTTTGTAATAGAGACTTTGTACAATAGAGCTAAGAAGAATCCTTTTCTAGTAGGCTCTTCTTATGAAGAGTATCTAGACTTTCTACTCAAGCAGATAGATGTGATGGGTTCTATTGATGCAAAGATAGACAGAGACTCTGATACATTAGAAGAAGATATATACGATACTCTTAAGAAGATGAATTGGTTGAAGGTGATAAACGCTTTTGTAGTTGGTATTATAGAAGCTACTAACATAGGAGTCTAGTATGCCAGTAGAAGAGAGAGAAAGAGCAGTAGAACCACCTGAACAAGCAGAGTGTGGTGAATGTGGTAACTCTGTAGATAGAGCAGACACTATAGTAAGTCATGGGAGTAGATACTGTCAACCATGTCATGATGACAACTTCTACTCATGTCACAGTTGTAGTGATAGTGTTTCTAATGATTATGTTTACTTTGCATATCAAGAACCCTACTGTGAAGATTGCTACTTTGAATACTTTGAAAACTGTTATGATTGTGGAGAGCCTGTAGGTAGAGATGAGGTGTATTGGAGAGATGATAACGCCTACTGTTCTAGTTGTGTACCCGATGATGTAAGTACTATGCTGTGGCACTTAGAAGATAAAGAGCCACCTGCTTGTTCTAGAAAAGCAGAGTCCTTTGAGTTTCCTGTTCGTAGACTTGTAGGAGTAGAAGTAGAATGTCTAATTCCACATATAGACGCTTTGGACACACCTAGTTTTTGGACTAGTACAAGTGATGGTTCTATTAACAGCGAAGAAGGATATGATGGTATAGAGATGGTAAGCTATCCTGCTAGTGGAGACCTATTATTAGAAAGTATAGATAATCTAATGTCATGGTCTAATGATATAGGTGCAGTAGTTAATAGAAGTTGCGGCCTACATGTACACTTCAACTCATTAGACCTAACTGCTAGACAGGTAGCTCATGTAGGAATAGTATATAAGTACTTTGAAGAGATACTAAAAGGTATGATGCCTAACTCTAGGCAGAGTTCTAATTGGTGCAAGGACTTTCCTATTCCTAAGAAACAGCTTAGGCATATTACAGAGGAGAGCGAGTTAATAGAAATGTATTATGACTACATGGATTCTCAACCTAGTACAGATAAGTATAACGACGCTAGATACTGTGGTCTTAACATACATTCTAGATACTATCATGGCTCTCTAGAGTTTCGTCTACACTCTGGAACTATAAACAAAACCAAGATACTTAATTGGATACAGATACTAAATCGTATAATAGATATGGCTATAGACCTAGAGAGGTACACAGGAGATGAGTACGATAAGTGGATTAAGAAATCACCTATTACTCACATGGTGAGTACTTTTGGAGTAGAGCTATGTGATTATATTAACAAGAGAACTAGTAAGTTCAAAGGAGGAAGAGTAAATGAGTAGTACAAATCATAACGATAACTACAAAACAGTAATAGTAGAACTAGCAGTCTATGTAGACGAAGATAACTACTATCATAAAGGCTTAAACGCTGAAGGAATTGTAGAGAAAGAACTGAGTGCAGTTGAAAATGAGACAGGGATATACTTGGAAAGAATTATTTATGATGATAGCAAGAAAACTCTTGAATCATGCAAGGATACAAGCCTAAATTCGAGCCACGAAAAAGGAGAGAAATCATGCCATTGAGAGGGTTTGTAGATAGTAGTGGTGCTATTGTTCCTGTAACAGAAATCAAGAAAGGTCATGTAGATATATCTAGATTGGGAGTATCTCTTCCAACACTTCTACATATGTCACAGCAGAGACCTTCTGATAGAAAGCCATCTACTACTGAGTTATTAAATGGCACTTGTCAATCGTATCTAGAAAGAACTGCTGAGTATTGTATACGACCTGAAGATAATGCATTTGCACTAGCAGGTACTCTACATCATCTAAAACTAGAAGAGTCAGCAGGTCTACTAGATAGATTGAAGTCAGAGATAACTCTAGAGGCACATGGTATAACAGGGACAGTAGACTTATATGATTCAGAGACAAAGACACTTGTAGACTACAAGTTTTCTGGTTCGTATAAAATAGCAAAGTGTTTAGGGATAGCACACTACTACACTAAGCACCCTACAGAGGTGTATAAGAGAAGTGGTAGATGGGGTAAGGCAGGTACACCAAAGAGAGTTAAAGAGTTCTATAGAGATGAAAGTAAGGCAGACTTAGAAGATTGGGGATGGCAGTTAAACTTCTATAGGTACTTGCTAGAAACAAATGGGTACGAAGTAGATCAGATGTTTATACAAGCAACAGTTAGAGATGCTGGATTACAGATAGCTAGAGAGCGTGGGATTACAGGTAAGATATACATGATAGAAGTTCCATATATAGACAATGAACATCTAATAGAAAGATATGTTATGAAAAGGGAGGCTCTTCTATCTGCATTAGAAAAGAAAGAGTTGCCAGAGAAGTGTACAGATGAAGAAACATGGGGTGGTATGAAGTGTGAATCGTATTGTCCTGTAAGAGAAGTATGTCCATATAACCAAACAAAAGGAGAGTAGAGTGAAGTTACCTAAGAAGTGGACTATCAAAGAAGAGATTGATGGTACTACATGGTGGATTATTAGAGGTGGTGCATTTACCAATTCTATTACTGAGAAGTATCCACATAGATTCTTCGAGTCTAAAGAAGAAGCAGATGTGTACTCATCCAATCTAAATAGAAGACTAAATAAAAAGACAGAGGTTGTAAATGTAGACTCTGTATTTATTAAACCTTACTAGGAGGAGCATGAAAGAGATACTGACAAAGCTAGATAAGATTGAGTTTAGACTAGAGCATTTAGAATTTGCTTTAATGAACTTAATGTTTGTCGTAGCTAATCAAACAGAAGAACTACCTAAGTTCAAGGAAAGCTTGAAGAGAGCTGAGTCTATGTCTAAGAAAGACAGAGACTTACTTAGCTTAGTAGTTAATGAGGAAGGAGCAGACGCTTGAAAGCTGAAGAGTATAAGAAACTAAGAGACGAGTTTATAGAAGAGACTTTCAAGTTATCTGATGAAAAGAGAATAGAGTATACAGAAGGTAATCATATGGACAATGTTCTATGGAACTTTGAAAATATAGGAAGCCTTGTTAATCTAGAACCACTTAAGGTATTATCTGTTTACTACCAAAAGCATAACTCTAGTATTAACAATTTCTTCAAGGAAGGCAAGGAGTACTCTGAGCCTATAGAAGGAAGGATACAAGACATGATTAACTATCTGTTACTAATGGTAGCTATGCTACGTAAATACAAAAAGAGAGGTGTGAATGAGTAATGAAATATTGTTAGTAGATGATACTCCTAGTAATGGAGAGATTGTAACTAGCGATGCTTTCGATGTAATAAGAAACCTACATGACAAAGTTTCTATGGAAGACACTCCACGTTCTTTTATTAAGAACAAGATGGGAGTTGATTATGTAGAAGTAGGGTACATGAAGAAGATGGCAGACAAACACTATCCGGGTTGGTCTTGGACTATTATTAGAACAGAGACACTAGGTAGTGAAGCCTTTATGGTACATGGTAGATTGAAGTGGTTTGAAGGTGGTATATGGAGAGAAGGAGATATGACAGCGGCTCATAGAATAATGAAGAAGAGAGGTAGTAATGAGTTCGTAGACGTAGGTAACGACATCAAGTCAGCTAATACAGATTGTATTAAGAAGGCATTTAATATGTATCTAAACATAGCTGATGACGTATATCGAAATCGTGTAGAAGATACTTCACTAAGTCAAGAAGAGATAGACTTTCTATATAAGCAGATGGAAGGACTTAATGAAGAATGGAAAGAGAAAATATCCCTTTCAATAGAGGATGGTAACATCGAGAAGGGCGATATAGATAAAGTAGTTGCTAAGATAGAACTAATCAAAAAGGAAACAAAAGGAAAAGATAATGAGTAATTCTGTAGATTCTGTACTAGGTGATGTCATGGGAGGAGAGTCCTTCTATGACCCATCTGAAGATAAACCAAATGTAATAGTACCTGAGGGAGATTTCTATGCCCATGTAAAGGACTATACAGTAAAAGAAGATGTTGTTATTAGAGGTAAGCACCTTGCAGATATATACAACTTAACATTCAAGTTAGCAGAAGAGAACTCTGACAAAGACTTTGGTGAACATAGTGGTAGTATATTTGTAGGTAAGACTATAAGGTCTAAGGGTTTCTTTAGATTCAAGAGTCCATCTAATAATAAACTACAACCTAACTCTGGTGGCAATAGAGAGTTCAAAGAGTTGTGTGAGTCTTTAGGTATCAAACCAGAAGAGAAGGAAGTAGATGGCAAGACTCTATATGCGTTGCCTGTACTTACTCCATCTAACTGTGAAGGGATGCCAGCTATTATAAAGATAAAGCATGAAAACTGGACTAATAGAGACGGAGAAGAGGTTACATCACCAAAGGCTGTAGGTGTATTTTCTTGGAGCAATGGTAAACAAGACCTATCTGACTTGCCATTCTAAATGAAAATAACTAACAGCGAATACGATACAATCATTAGGGCACTAGATTATTACTCAAATAGTCAAGTAACCGAAGAAGCATATCCTTTGAAGGTTAAGCTAGTAAAAGAATATAATAGATTAGCAGAGAAGAATATAGCAGAAGGTATGACAGCAGATGAAGAGGAAATATATCCTAGTAGACTACATACAGAGTACGGAGGTACACCTAATGACAATCAAAAAGTGGAATGAGATAGAAGATGCTTTCACTACAAAGTTCGGATGGTATGACGGTATACGATACCTTACAAATGTGGGTAAAGAAGTGTATAAGACTAGAAGCGTATACGAACTTAGCGAAAGAGAAGACTATCTATTAATAAAGAAACTCAGAGCCAAATACGATAAGGAGGTATCATGGCGAGAAAGCGAAAAACACAAGTAGCAAAAGTAAGAGATTTCCTAACAACAGGAAAGAAACTTACTAGTAGAACAGCAATCACTAGGTTTGGTGTGTATAGATTAGCGTCTATTATACATCGGTTAAGGACTGTGTTTGGTATGAACATAGTTACAGATAACACTAAGGGTTATGCTACTTACTTTGTTTCTACTAAGTAACAATACAACAGGTCAGGGGTGTACCTTAAACACCCCAAAGATTTTTATTAACGGTCGAAGGTTTAGGTGTACCTTGAAGAATACTTGTTTATATTCTCCTTTGGTATCTTCTAAAACACCTAAGGATTAGATATGCCAACACCATTTATGTGTCACGGTTGCGATAAACCAACAATGAATAAAAGTGGAATCTGTGATGAATGCAATAGAAAGACATCATCAGATGATGCTTTGTACGATACTAAGTATGTTAATCTTCTAAGTGAAGAAGAGATAATGAAGATAGATAAAATACATGAACTATCTTTTGACTATAAAAACAAAACAAAAAGGAGTAAGAGATGAGATACTATTGGGAAGCACTCTTTAGTGTAGAATACTTTCCGTATTGGGAGTTTTCTATGTTGATGATGCTAGTATTGGTTCTTAGTGTTCTATGGAGAATCAATAGAATAGAGAGAAAACTAGACGATCTAGTTGACCATATAGTTGAAGAACTAGTCGAAGACTAAACATAAGGATTAGCAAAGGGAGAGTGCATAATACATAAACAATAAGTGGTAGTTATTGAATGACAATGTATGTTGTAAATAGGTTGGCCCCGTTCTCCCTTTTGCTATAATAGATATGAAAAGAAAAAAGAACATAACAAAGAAAGACATGATAGACATGATACGTCAAGCAACTACTATGTCTTTAGCAAACAAGAAAACAATAGATATGCTTGGAGAGTTTCTCTATAATTACTTAGATATGAAAGGAGATACAGACAAGTATACTAAATTTATGGAGGACAAAATAGATGGACTTCTTAAACAAAGTAGTCAAGGGGATGGAGAAGTTTCTGGAGAGTCCCTTCAAGAAGAAGAGGAGTAGAAACAATGCCGTCAAAAAGCAAAGCAAAAGGAAACAGGTTCGAAAGAGAGTGCGTAAAGATAGCTAAGGAATACGGACTAGAATCTAAGAGAGCTTGGGGGTCTGATGGTAGGTCATTAGGACTAGACCCCGAAGTAGACATGACAATAGAAGAATATACCGTTCAATGTAAAGTAAGAAAAAGGATAGCAACATGGCTGAAACCTTCGGAGGAAATGGGGGATTTACACCTTCAATTAGTAAAGGAATCAAGAGGACAAATATACGCTATAGTGTCAATGACAAGAATGATGGAACTAGTATCAGAAGTCAAGACACTACGTCAGCGTATAGAGCAAAAACAATAGCAAAGATACAATCACTAGAATATTACCTAGGTACTGACTGGATAGATTGGGACTGCACGAAGATAGAGATTACAGATAAAAGTAAAACAGGTGGTAAATCTAGTGTTAATAGTACTGTGTTAAGATGCTCTAGTTGTAATAAAATTTATCAGACTAAAACACTAGGTCTTCATGATAAAATTATAGGTAATACATTTATAAAGCATAGCTTCTTTGACAATGTTCCTTTGCATAGAGGAGAGTGTGGGTTGGAAGAGTGTAATGCCTAAGTGCCCTCTGTGTGATAGTAACATAACAGCTAAGAAAGCTGGTATTAGGTTGAAGTCTCTTAGATTATCTAGGCCTAGCAAGGTTTTAAATCTAATAGATGACCAGATAAAGAAGATGTCTAGGTATTGGAAGATAGATGAGGTACTTGAGGCTAGCTTCTTAGCAGACATAGATGGCGTTAACAACAATGTAATAATAGAATCAATCAAAAGATTCGACAGTAGAGGTAGCTTACAAAAAGGTTACGGTCTTAAATACTTGGCAGGTATGATAAAGAACGAGAGTAAGAGAATAGCTATTAGAGAAGAGTA